>Ga0307514_10000133_pt1 | contig 209500 bp, 175 predicted proteins | sample 16_EM_MG_FD_203088 | JGI IMG/M metagenome (GOLD analysis project Ga0307514, IMG submission 203088) | Populus trichocarpa ectomycorrhiza microbial communities from riparian zone in the Pacific Northwest, United States - 16_EM | ecosystem: Host-associated > Plants > Roots > Unclassified... | reverse complement strand
TTTGTGTTTCACACCCAAACGAAATTGTTTTTATGAATTTCACCATATGTAGAGTATTTTTATTTATTCTGGGGGCATTTGGCTGGATTGTGGTTGTGTGATGTGTATTTTAAAAGCGGGCCCATCTGTGGGCCCAAACCCGGTTACCGGCAAAGGGATAGTAGTTAAGTTGTAATCGGGTACCTTATATCCGACTAGAAGTTTAAGGTCTAGGTTTCATGGATATGAAGGATATTCCCTCTGATACTGTACGCTGCAAGTCTTCGAGCTAGTATATCTGCCGATATACATATACCTCTGCCATTTAATAACGTTCTGTCGGGCGTCGTCGGTTTCTAAATCGCTAGATGCCGAGTGCTGCGCGATGAAGCCTTACCTCGCTCCCAAAAACCTTCGGAGCTCAACCAAAACATAAATCCATAAGTTTGCTTAGCATCTAAGAACTTAGGCACTGCATAGTGTGTAAGTTCTGAGAACTTCAGGATGTCGCTGCCAACCTCGGGATGGGAAGGGTTAGGGGTATTGTAATTTGAAATTGGGTAGCTTACATTGAGGCAGTCATCGATTCTCGCCCGCTTGCAGTGTGTCTAAGACAGACTCCGCCTATCTGTGTGTGGCTCACTCTCCCTCTAGATTAAACCAACAGCAAACAACTTCGGGCGTTTGTATGAACGAAGTGTAATACAATTGGGTGAGGAAACCCTAACCCGTATGTAGGGTATCCACGCACGCTTCGATCTTACTGTACTGGCTTAGGTGTGAGCTTACCTATATGCCTAGAATTCCGATGGAAGGGCTGAAGGGCTGAGTAGTGATATAAAATCCCCGACACCCTGGGCACTAATTAACCAGCGACCCTGACACCTCAGGCCGGACGATCCTCCACCTATATATAGCCGCTGCTGCCGCAGTTCCCATACAGTTCTCGGCAATTACTTTTGGGAGTCCAGCCACTATGGTTTTCGATATCATCCCCATTGCGCCCCTCGGACGTTCCGCAACAGTCAATACCACATCTCGTGCGCCCGCGCCGTACCGATATCCGCCTTCATCACTCCTCCTCACTGATACCGTCCTGTTCCTTCGCAACTTCTTCTATCTGTACACAATCGTATGGCCAATCTGTACTAAAAACCCGCGCGGCGAGTTGTATATCTTCTCCAAGGGCAACCTGTTCACAATTGGCGTACACATCGGCTACATAGTTGTTGGGCTCGTCGGGTTTTTCCTGATCCCGCTGTGGGTGAATACACCCGGCGGGATGTGGTCTATCTGTGCAGGCGCCTATGCGGCTGTGGTGTGGATATTTGCGTGGGTACTAAACCGAACCTCCGAGGGAGCGGTGATCAAAAGTGTACCCGAATTGGCGGAGGCGCCTGGCGAGAAATGGGTGTTTGTCAACGGTGTCATGGCCGGGAGATGGTGGGTACAGAGTGGGGTCGATGAGATTTCCAGACGATTTAGACGTCCTGTGGATGTAATACACAACCGCACGTTCGTCAGTCTCTATCCTTGTTTAATATCTACAATTCCTGATGCAAAATAGGTTCGGACTGGTCCTAGATCTAGTGCAGTGCCTTATCCAACGCGACCTCGGACTCACCAATGGCTGTGTGAAAGAGACCTATAAGCAGCTGCGCACCCATCTTCTCCAGCGCGATCCTGCCAACAAGGACGAGTGGTGCTACAAAAAGGTCGTTGTGATCGCACACTCTCAGGGCGGTCTGATTACAAGTTTGGCTCTGGACATGTTGTTTGCCGACCTCGCAGACGATGTGTTGTCAAGGCTTGAGATCTACACTTTCGGTAATGCTGCGAACCATTTCAACAATCCGCCCAACACGTACACACCCGCGTCCGGAGGCGAGACCATTCGGTTTCCGACAATAAAACACATTGAACACTACGCCAACGAATTCGATTTCGTGTCCCGTTTAGGCGTGTTGGCGTATCACCCTGGCCCGCGTTCTAAAAATGGTGAAGAAGCAGGGTTTTTGGAGTGGAGTATGAGTGGAAGGCCTCATGTGCAGGAGGGCGCATATCATGATACCGGGATACACGATAATCAGTTTGCTGGAAAGCTGTTCATGAGACCTGGGAAAGGCGGACATCAATTTGTGATGCATTATCTGGACGAGATGTTTAAAGATGGAAATGAGGGGGAGCAAGTGTTTGTACCCGTTATGGTGAAGGATGATAAAGCAAGCGGAGGGAAGACGAAGGGTGTTGTTCTTGATGCCGGAAAGGAGGGGTTAGTGAAGAAGACGGACTTGGAACAGATCTCGAGGTTATGGGGTTACCGGAGCGGGAAAGTGCCGGATGATAATGTTGAGTGAAGCGAGTGATATTTGAAGCTTTGGTGTATTTAGGTGAGAAATCCCTGAAAATATTGTTTATCATTCGCTGTATGTTTCCTAGGAAGATTATTAGCACTTATATAATTGAGACATGTTTTCTTTCTGTGTGTGATTATTGTGCTGATGTGACATGTCTCTGCTCTCGTTCCAAGAGTTTTCGTCGATCGCAAGTTCGTTCCTGTAACCTGAGCTTGTAAAGGAGGCAGACAATATTCCTCATCGAAATGGGGCACACGAACTAATATGAACCTCTCTGTTACGGAAACTTTGCATGGTTAAATTAACATAGCTCCATCTCCACACGCCTGGTCCATCGCTGTGGGCGTCTAGCCAGCTATTGGGAGGTGTCATCCTGGTCTAAAAAGCTGCCTAATGAAAGCCTAATTAAACGCAAAACGTCGAGCCGTCTTAAGCCACACTTCTCTCGTAGGATGCACTAACTGTAATACCTTTGGTGTGGTGTTGAATCAAAATTCAGTAGATGTTCTGGAATAATCTAATGCTCCGATAGCCTGACAGATAATAGTCCAAGAAAAAGGCCTCGCCCGATAATAACTTTCGAAATCTGCGCCGCCCAGAGCCCTCGGTGGAGCATGTTCTCCCGTTAGTATAACCCGAGACGATTGTCGGGATCCTATTGGCTAAACCCTAAGTGACGTTTGAGGGCTCGGCCGACGGTAGTACCGGTGCGAAACCCGAGTATCTACCCGACATGTTTCCCGGACGCTCGGGGATGAGTTTATTCCGGAATCTTGCTACACGTTGTTTCGAACGAGAAGCCTAAGCCATTTTTAGGTATGTTTCTCTGCGTCGCAGTCAAGCTCATCCATCATCTAAGGCTACTAGGAAGATTCTACTATAAGGATTCGACACGCAGGCGGGGAAAGGTCATCCTGAGAAAGTAGTCGCAATGAAATATATGGGGATTCCCGACGTTTGCGAGGCGCTGACTCAGTTTGCGGGTGGGATCTCAGACCGACAGATTGAGGGGATTGGATGCACATTGTGAAAGTGAGAGAAGGTGCGGACAGTACGGAGGTCAATCGAAATCGAAATTCCCTTCCTCACATGGTACGGACAGCGGTCCATATGACGGTGGCCTTACAAATATCTGAATTCTCGTGAAGCCCGAACCCACAAAAAGCCTGCTGTGATGACCGTACGGATGGTGCGGACTGTGTTAGGCTTCGTACCCCACTTACCGCTCCTCGATACGGTCATTAGACAGATGCATACATCTTCGGGATATCTCTCACTGCCTTGACTGTCTGCATCTCTGGTGTTGAACTCCTCCGTCCTTGATCTCCCCGCTGGACCTTGATCATGCTGTCGATCTATTCCTCAATGTGATGGTTCATAATGTCGTGCGTGTGATTGACTGCTTCGGTCCATGGGTGCTTCGCGAGGCGTTAGTTTTATAGTATAGCCGTAGTCCGTCCTCTGGTTCGTGCTGAGAATTGCTGGCCTTATTCATTTTTCGCTAATTCCTGAACGTAAGTGTATGGTGTCGTATATGGGCGGCAGGAATGCATCTCGGGTGATAATGCAGAAGGGGCGTGAGATATAGCCCACCCTCCGTTAGATTATCCTTCCGAATGGGCCTGAGAGTGTGAGATAACAGGGAACAGTGTAATGTTTCCTAGGTTCTCTGGCTGCAGTCTTCCTTGTTATACACCGTTGATCACTTCCCACATGCTTGTAATAATAACTCCAATTTCATACATAAACACAACTATCACAACCCAACTCGCTGCAAACAAACAAATATAGAAATAGACACTCAGGGTATCAAGCTCCCAACAGTTCACTCACTACAACTCCACATACCTCTTCCTTTTAAAAACCGCCAACGCCCCAAAAAACCTCTCATCTTGCTTTGGCCGCCCCACCCCCGCCCAAGGGATACCGACAACCACATCCCCTCCACTTGCCACAATCCTAGCACCAAATCTCTCCCCCGGCTCCTTTCCCTCCCAGGCCATCTCCGCTTTGATCCTGTCACCAGCTAGCGCCCACCCAAATTTGCTTATGCACCAGTCTTCAACCCTCTTCCACAGCCCCCAACTACTCTTTTGTCGAAACACGCGCTCAACATCAATCTTCCAAACCCTCCCTCTTTCCCCGTCTGCAAGCTCACTACCCACCCAGAGCACGCCGTTCACAGTATCCATCGAGAGAGTGCGGCCAAACTTTGTAAACGCCGCTGGCTCCACGGGGATAATCTCCTTCACCAACTGCGGGACTAGGTTCTTGGCGTGGGTGGCTTTGCCGTATGTCCTCACGGTGGTAGGATTAGATCCAAGAACATAGAGTCTCACCACACCGACTTGCACAAACCCATCCACATCCTCGTTCGGCGCCGAAACCGCAATCCACTCGTCCCCATTTTGCAGCACACCCGTCGTGAGAGCATATCCAAATCCCGTTCGCCGGGAACGAAGAGCAAAGTCTTCATCAGCAATAGCGAGGGCAAGTTCAACAGGCCGAGTGGGAGAAAAGCGGTATCCAAAGACCTTTCCTCTTCCTGGGGCCGAGACCCAGAGAATTTTGGTGATAGAGGAGAACGCTGTTGAGGTGCCGTAGTAGGCGTAGGTAGTTTGCAGGCTGCATGGGATAGAATACCTTTCGTGCTCGGGTAAGGTAAGCTGGAAGGCGGTAGTAATTATTCCTTCTGCAGTAGTGCTGGAAACATTGCGTTGCTGCGTCATTAGTGAGGGAAGTCTTTCGGTACTCCATTTGGCTGATCTAGAAGTGGACTGCTGAAGCTGAATGATAGTAACCTCTCCTTCGCCATACTGCGGTCTTATGCGACCTTGACAAACCCTTTCACCATCCGTGCGTGACCCAGAGATGATCAAGAAATCATCGTCAGAGTCAGGGAAGAGAGGCGCAGAAAGAAGATTATCGCCCCATTGCCGGCGACCAATGGAACCCAGTTCTGCCCCTCGCATCCAGAATGTGAACTCGGGATCTGCCTGGCCAGGAACAAAAAGCTCTACACGGCCGGCGAGCACTTGTTCGTGGAAGGGAAGGGAGGGGGCGTGTCCGGAGTCATAGGTCAATGGACCGGGGGCAGAAACGGCAAGGAATGTACGATTGAGTGTTTTTAGGCCTATGGATGCAGTGCCGAAGCGTTGGTCGACCGAGGAATATCCCGGGGTTACGTGGTGGTGCTTCAACTTTGTGCTCCGGAAGGAAGGGATGTCGCTGATTCGGACGTCCCGATCTCGAGGGATGAAACCATTGGGGATTATGTAGACGTTACCCTCACCCGGTCGAGAGGAATCCTCGCTCTCCCATGGTGCACCTACGGCAAATGATATCTCCTCTGAGTCGGTATGAAAGTTGACGGCAGAGATAGATGCTCCCAGGTTGCTATATGGAACATAAGTTGATACATATATTGGCTCTTCGAAGCCGTAATTGTTGTAGGGTTCTCGTTGAGCTGTCTCTACGTCTAAGACTACAGGCGGCCAGGTGTAGGTTACCGCGCCAAATGAGTCGGTCGTGACTCTGATGTCATTCATCTCATCCAGAATAGCTTTGGCCAGCTTCTTATCGTCCATAACACCGTGCCGGCGGTGTGCACTAGTCAAACGGTAAGATTGGTCGATCCGGTTTGGATCGTACTTCAGCTCCTTGTGAGGATTGAGATTACCGGCACCTCCTCTAGCCTTGATAGCCTGAAAGACATCACAAATACCCCAGCCGCCACGTAACTTTTCTCCCGCATCAATCCCTTCCGAAAACCATCTTGTCAGGTTTGCCCAGCAGTTGACAGTGCGAGCCGACATTTCGTACATTCCGCCCAGGTAGTACCCATCAATCTCATCCACCAGCATCGGTGATTTTGCTGCAAAAGATTCAAATAACGAACCCCCCAATGCCAACTCACTCCGTAATGCTGCAAGACCCCTCATGCAGCAATACCGTAGCACCACCTTGTTAATTGCCCGTCCAATACGCTCGTAGATTGCAACCAAGTCGTCCACTGGCACAACCCAAGAATTTTCAATCCACTGCCTACTCTCTTTAGATAGTCTTCCTAGTCTTGCCGCAGCCAGAAAATCCCCTCCAATATCCAAATTCGTATGTGCCTCCCCCAACTCCCCATCAAAATCCACACCCGCAAGTGCTGCTAAAAAGCCTGTTGGAAGTCGAATTGCATGCCATGTCGCATCCGCCGTCTGATGTGATGCCACCGCAAACATAAACGCAATCAAACTCTCGAGATGTCGTTGCTCATCCGGGGACCGCAACGCATTCGCCGTCTCATTTAGGAAGCCGTACTTGGACGTGATGTGCTCCACCGCCGCAATGAGGAATGGAGGCCAGTGAGCAGCTTCGGCATCTTCGTCGGTTGAGAAACATTGATACCCCCAGTCGGGGAAGAAGGCACCGGCTTGGATCGACGGCGCGTTGGCGGAGGATGTGAGGAGAGGGGAGAAGAGTTTCTGTGGCACCTGGAATTGCGGTAACGAGTTGGGAAGCGCGAAGATGTGACTGGCGCGTTGGACAACTTGGTTATGAGTTCTAGGATGGCTATTAGCTGTGGTCCGGAGATGGAATCGGTTGAACGTGCAGTACACCGCAGGAATTTACGAGGGGAAGCAGGAGCGACACGGCAAGCAGATGTGTGAAAGTAGTCATGATGGGCAAGGGGCAAAGCTAAAGAGCAAGAGCAAGAGCAAAAAGCAAAGCAAGATTTGGAGAGAGCAGGGCACAATGCAACTACCTATCGTAGAGCGGCCATAAGATGGAGAATTGATGCCGATGTGAGTGGAGTGTAGGTAAGCAGATAGTGTAGCGAGATGGCGATCCCGGCACGCCAAGCTGATGACGCCGACGGCACAATCAGGCTCATTAGATGAGCAGGCCAGGCCATCCCTCAACTGCCAAACAAAATTTCAGCCTGATATATTTTTGACCGGATATGGCGGCGGGGGGCGAAGGAGCGATGGAGTGCGATGGAAGCAGGAGTAGGTGTGCGTCAGAGTTGGTCAGAGATGCATGCATTGATAGCGAAAGATTTTCAGGCGGTGTTGGCAACCTTGAGCATATACCTAGAGCTTCAGCTGTCAGGGCAATTGGTTGATTGATTGACAGCTTCGCAAAGGACGGGTGCTTGTCGAGTCGAGCATGTTGGATCGAATGGCCACTACGGCCGAATGGCGACTCGATTACAAAACGAACGATTGTAAACCACGCGGGCTAACAGCTCCTCGGAGTACTCTACTGGGACTAAGTAGGCGCCCCTCTTAAACCTCCCTCCGCCCACCTTCTTCTTTCTTCCCCATCCCATTATTATTTCCAGTGTCCGTCCGACTCTTGCTTCTGCTCCTAAGAACAACTCTCTGGTACATACCATCCATCTATCCAATTCCCCCGCCTACCCCTACTCTTGCTCACCTAAATTCCAGATCCCCACACAAAGTATGCTAGCCGTGCCGCTGTGAGACGAATGGAAAATACGCATTCCCCACCCCGGTAGAACCTAGATCAAGTCAATGCTATTCAATGGCTTGCAGGAGGTATCCTTCAACCAGCTGCTACATGAAGAATCGCCAACAAAAGCATCCCGGGTGTTCGTTCCTTCCTTCAAAGGATGGTCGTTCTGAGAAATACCGGTTGAACTTGATCTAGATAATTCTAGCGCAAAGGAGAATGCTTTTTTCTTCGACTAGCTGCCAATCCCTCTTTTGATAAGATGGGGAAGTACTTACTATGCTTTAGTATCAACGAATAATCATGTCTACCGATAAGATTACCTTCTGCTTAAACTGGTAAGTTTCTCGCTTGTTTTCGTTTAGATTTGAATTATGATGGTGGTTCTATGCTAACGAACGATACTTTGACCGCTATAGGCAAGCAACTCCCTACCATGCTCCCCTCTACTTGGCCCAGAAACTTGGTTACTTCGCCGAGGAAGGCTTGAAGGTTGCCATCTTGGAACCCAACGACCCCTCTGGTATGATTCCTGCTGCTTTTTTGCTAATAATCAATACGCTAAGTGTGTCAAAGATGTTACCGAAATCATTGGGTCTGGCAAGATCGACATGGGCTTCAAGGCCATGATCCACACTCTCGCTGCCAAGGCTCGTGGCTTCCCAGTCACCTCTATTGGTTCCCTCCTCGATGAGCCGTTCACTGGTGTTGTCTACCTCAAGGATTCCGGTATCACCACCGACTTCAAATCTTTGTACGGCAAGCGTATCGGCTACGTTGGAGAGTTTGGTAAGGTACGTTATCCACCTCTGCTTCCTACTTATGGTGAATGAAGTACCTGTTACTGATGTTGGAGTTGTAGATTCAAATCGATGAACTTACCAAGCACTACGGCATGACTCCTGCCGATTACACTGCCGTTCGTTGTGGCATGAACGTGTCTAAGGCCATTATTAAGGGAGAGATTGATGCCGGCATTGGTCTCGAGAACGTTCAGATGGTTGAGTTGGAGGAGTGGCTCTCTTCCCAGGGACGTCCCAAGAGTGATGTCCAGATGCTTCGTATCGATGAATTGGCTGAACTTGGATGCTGTTGCTTCTGTTCCATTCTCTACATCGGTAAGAGCCTTCTTTAGCAAGAAGTCTAGATAACGACCTAATTACTCATCTATCTAGGAAACGATAAGTTCATTGAGAAGAACCCTGAAAAGGTCGTCTCATTCATGAAAGCTGTCAAGAAGGCTACCAACTATGTCCTTGCCGAGCCCGAGAAAGCTTATGCCGACTACATTGACATGAAGCCCGCTATGGGATCTGATATCAACCGCAAAATCTTTGAACGTTCCTTTGCCTACTTCTCTAAGGATTTGCAAAATGTCCAGCGTGACTGGGTAAGTTTCAGGTCTTCCTCTTCTACCGAAGATGTTTACTAATGACGAGTCTAGACTAAGGTCACTAACTACGGCAAGCGCCTCGCAGTCCTCCCTTCGGACTACCAGCCGAACTACACCAATGCGTTCTTGAGCTGGAAGCTTGACGGCGAGTCGACTGATCCTATTGCCGACCAGAAACGTATGGCTGCCCATCAAGCCGATATCGCTCGTAAAGGAGGCTGCAGACGTTGTGACGCTTCCGAGAAGGTTGTTGTTACTGCTTAACTTTTCGAATGGTCTGGGTTATAAATTAGCCTAAGATTGGGTTGTGCCACTACTATATGATTCGGACGTCAGCAGTCAGACGGGGGTGTCCGTCCGGCGTTTTTTTCGTATCGGTCAGCGTCAGTTTGATGCCGTCCGAGTTGCAAAAGTTGTCAGCACCTAGCTTGTAATTTATAAAAGTCAATTGATGAGTTGGTTTTTGTATGTATGTACACATAGAAAGCAAATTTCTCAACTTGAAGTATTCTAGCCCATTCTGGCCCAAATGGTCTGAGCACCATCGCCCATTGACTTCCAAATATTTGTATTCTCATAGTCAGCACTAGAGTGACCGGCCACTCCAAAGTTGTCAACATTGGTTGTCCGAAGCAAAATATGCGGTCAGCACAGCGTCCGAACCATAGTGATCGGTACAGTACTAGAAGCGGTGGGAAGTGTACAAAATCCGGAATCAAAAATTGTTGATTTGTGCCTCAAGTTACCCTAAACCGAGTGATCACACGCACGTAATTCAGTGGCTGAGCCCGGACTCGATGACAAAACGTCCCACAGGAAAAAAACTACACTTGCATACAGTCCCGTAGCAAAAGTCTTCGTGATAGCCGCAGAAAGAGCCGCAACCGAGCACTCCATGAACATAAAAAATAGCGGTTTCACAACAACCACACAATAAAGAGAGCTGTAAGAGAAAAGATAAGTCCTTTAGATGATGAAGAAAAAGATGGTATGCTGCTTAAAAAAATCGCAACATTGTGGTTACTCTTATAGCCCTTTCACCTACATAGATCCTCCTCTTAAGCCACTAGAGCCCACCTCGCAAACACCACAACCACAGCCTCAATGTATGTATATAATATACAGCCTTTTCACAGATTAAATTTAACATATAGGAGAGTCCGATAAAAAATTTGCAAATTTTAGAATGTGTTGGGAAGCAGCTCTTGTGTAGTGATTGTGAGCATTGTACTGCTGCACTAAATTCCCACCAAGTACCTAGTAATAGGCAAAGATCAAAAGTAGGACCACCTTTCTCCACCACCACATTTTCTGAAATTTTTATAGTATTTTCCGAATGTCTTATGTCTGAACTTTCACATATCCAAAGGGTAGATTTTATTTCTTACTGGCTGTTGCATGGTTGTGAAGTAGGTCAGTGAATGCAGGTCAATAGAGAGGAGGTAACAAGGGAATCTACAATGTCATAATTTTTTCTTAATTGGTGTGCTATCACTCTCTCCCTTGTCTAAAGAGCTTATATTTGTAATAATAGCTCTCTTTATTCCATTTTGATGGGGTGGTCGGTTGCGGCTATCACATGCGCTCGCAAACTAGCATCTGCCTCCTTCGCAAGTTCCGTTTTAGGACCGAGCTAGCCGACCGACGAAAACTCTGGGCACGAGAGCTGCTATCACGAAGACTTTTGCTACGGGACTGTATTAGTCGTCGTATGGCTTTTTTACGCTGGCATATTCGTTTCCACATGTGCAATTTGTATCTGTGTACCCACAGCAAGTGGGCATTAAGTTACCACCACGAACGATCCTAAACACTGGCCTGAAAGGCCGCAACTAAGAATGCATTCGTATAACGCTCGATGGAAGGACCCCCATTGACTGTAGACATTGCCAATTGCTGTACAAACAAGTGAGGGCCTACATTAATCAAGAAATAGTCAAGAAGCACCTTTATTGTACCTGTACTTCTTATGCTCAACGAACCTAGACTACTTGGTAAGTTTGGGCTTGTGTACCATTTCTGCCGCACTTGATACTTTTAACCATCGGTTTATGCCTTATCATTTTGTTTCGGCTCAATGGTGATTGCGATGTGGCCACCAATTCTCACCCACCTGTCAATCTTTGGCCGTGGCAGGGGGTACGAATGCTAGAGCTCCCTGTAATGCATTTACAACGTCCGGATGTGCTGCATAGATGTAGATAACCTACCCTACGGGACTGCTATAGGAGTGGCCCAAGCTCCCACCACACAGATCTATAGATGGCCGGGGACGGATCACCCCCCACAGACAACCAAACAATCAAATATCTCCATCTAATGGCAACAGGATGGATCGTTGAAGCCCCAAACGAGAAATCCATGAAAGTACCCCACTTGGGCATGTAGATGTACTCCATGACCCCCATCAATGGCATTGAACATTGTTTTTGGTTCTTGACTACTGGTATTTCGCCACGTTCGCAATCCTCGAGCGTATATAGATGGCGAGGCAAGGGAAGGACATGACCTGTAGCACTATATATGCAAGGCCTAAGGCTTTAAGGCCAGCCCCCGGTAAGGAGAGATAAGGGTTTACCGTTAGATAGATCAGCCGCGGCTGTCCTATCTATTTGCGTACCTGTACTATTTGTTGTCCCCAAGGCTTAAGGTTGTTAGTGGGGTACATGTAGGGGAAGATAGAGAATTACCTTTCGTATCGAACCCTTATCAGACGCTGACGCTGACGCCACAACCACCACCAGGGCCACTACCCTCCGCCCAAAATCCCACTACAGCAGTTCTAATCCGACGGTAGGCACCATTCGTCTGTTGACGCTGAACACTAATCATGAGACAGATCGACTAGTCATGGGAACGTGATGGGGGGGGGGGGATATACCGGTAAGTTGAATTATTTTTCTATAGATTTTTCCCTGCGTGCTAAGGAACTCCGAGCGAGTGCTAAGTTGTGGTGGTAATAGTGCGCAAAGAATACCTTGGTAGGAATGGGTCATGAGTAGAGTGCTTTCTACCATATCCCTTCATGCGGCTTTGTGATGCTGTGTCTTTTCTTCCTAAACGCAATCATCTTTAGTTACTCACATATCTATTCTCCTTGGTAGGTTAAGGGGGGGTTTCTCACGTTTCAGGATCCTTTTTTCTTTCTTTTTCTGTGCTTTTTTTTTTCTGTTTGCCGTCCCAGCGTGGTGTGTGATATGTGTGTGGGTGGAAAGGATTCTAGAAGGAAAGAAGGAAGTGTGACTTCCACGCCCTGCAGGTTGCCGCACCCTTCCCGTCCCATTAGAGACAAGGGATCTGGATGGACTCGCGGGAGGATGTGATGGGAGGGGGTGATCGAACAATGACAATGGGGGGGGCACCTATTTATTCAAGTAATAATGTCTCACATCACGTCGGTTCCCGATCTCTTCCGCCTTTTTTTTCCGATGCAGGGACCGCTCCCTTTGAATAGATGGAAGATGAGTAGCATTGTGCAAAATGTTTCACCATCGTGATACGATGTTTGGTAACCAATATACATGTCAAAGTCGGAACAATGACTGCCCTTGTATTTGTAAATATCCCATCCGTTCTACTGAATATCCTCTAGCTAAGTATCCATCTTATCCGCCAAAGCCCACCTCCGCCCAAAATACTTTTATCCAAAAGGCACAAAGAATCGAAAGCAAATTCCAACCAAAAACTCCGTCGTCCCCCAGCCTGCCGTAGCCCATATGTATCCTATACCATGACTCGTTCCGTTGCCTTTCCGGTCATAATCATGAACCCGTAATCATCAATCGTAAAAACCCCAAGACCCCCAGACCCTCACAAAAGAAAGAAAAAAGCCCATTTGATGCAAAAATCATGAACACGAAGCTGAAGAAAGTAAAAAATAAGGCCGGATTTCCAAAAGAAGCATGTCCAGCCCTTGCCATCCCCCGAGGAGACATGCAGAAGATCAAACACAAAACACCATAAAGTCAAAGCAAAGCAACACCAAATCCAAATGCTAAAAGATAACCCAGAAGAATGCTCCGTGATAAAAAGAAACACCAAAAGAAAAAAGTCGGAAAGGATAAGAATAAACAGATGAAAGAAAAACGCCAATATTTATGAAACCAAAATCCACAGCCCCGAGACGACGGGGTTACTGTCGCTATAGTACCTCTTCATCATCTCGAGGTGGTGTGATATCCGAGCGCTCCAATTCCCGGGATTCTGTCTTCATAGCTATCCCTCCTAACCTCGCTCATGCAATGCATGGGCATCGACTGCTGCCTATGGGTCATCTCGTTTTGTCGGAGCTTCACCTGCCGATTCCAGATCTCCGCCTCGCTTCTTCCAGCGAGCAAAACATTCACCTCATCGAAGCTAAGCTTTCGGTTAAGAAGAAGTGCGTCTTCCTGCTCCGACCATCCACCATTTTCCCTCTGCTGTTCGAAGATGAAGCGGGGTGCATACGAAGTCGGTGAGGGAAGTGGAGTCGGCTGATAAAGACTCGCCGATTGCCCCCAATTTGGCTGTGCCGTATGTTGATGGTAAAGCGAGGTGTGATGCATCGGTGGGAGTGCAGATTCTGATGTGGGTGACATGTGAGGCATCGCATGAAGTGCTCGAGGAGTAATAGCTGATGGCGAGGAGCTATGAAGCCCATTCATCAAGATCTTGGGGCTACTCGATACGCTACCAGCGGTAGCGGTAGATGCCATCTCATTGGCGAAGGATGCGGAAGTGGTGGTTACTGGAGGGGGGCGGCGATGACCTTGGTAGTATTTCAATTGGCCAGATGCAAGGCGACGCCAGCGGAATTGACAGGCATGGGAGGTCCTGCCATGAACTAGGTAACACAAGCGTTAGTTAGTAGTCTATGGTGCGACCTGTGAGGTGTTCTTACAATGAGTGGCAATTTCCTTCCAGCCCAGTCTTTGCTCCTCTTTCAGTTGCTTCAAGAGAATATCATCCTTTGGGTCCCAACTCATTGGAGTTCGAGGTGTCTTTGGCCTAAATTTTGCAAGAGGTCAGCCCAGGTCACGTGGATAATAAAATGGGAATAAACTGACTTTTTACGACCAAGTACATCATAGCCCTCACGGTTACGGTTGGCATTTTCGGCAGTTCCTGAGTTAGAGCGTGGTGAGCTGTTACCGTGAGTTAAGACATGAAGCATATAACATTTAACTAGGAGATGCCAACCTTTTACCCTTCTTCCTTGCAGGGCCCATTGTGTACATTTTCGTATCTTCGTCTTGTTCCCCATAGCCACTATCGCTCATGGACAAACCATATTCTACGGGGCTGAAACATGGACCAACCGACGAACTGCTGCTAACTGGGGTATTCACAACGGAATTACTCCGTGTGGTGCCAGCGGTAGTAGGCGAGCTGTTACCGGACCAACCATACGTCGGCGGAGAAGCCGATGAGCTGTCACTGCCGGACGAATTGTCTGACGAAGAAAGCAATGAGGAGATGGATGCCCTTTTCGTGGCTGCAGTCCTGGCGCTGCGTCTTCGCTGCGGCGATTCGGCTCTTCCAATAGACGAACTAGGTGCAGGAGTCGATGCTGCAGATGATGGAACTGATGATGAGTTGGAGTGGGATGGAAAGTAAGATTCCCCGTTCCCATAGTGCTGAGAGTGAGTATACAGAGACTCGTTTGACAACGATGGTTGACGGGTCTGGTAAACACCATGCGTTGGAATGGGGGGCAGCGTTGTGAGAATTGTAGACGGCACAGGTAGCTGCCTAGTTCCCCGGGAGGAAGAGAGAGGGAACGACGAGAGCGGTTGAGATGCCGAAGCCATTGTTTGGTGAGAGTTCGGATGAAAGGTGAACTTAAAATGCGAAGCGCAGATGTCAGTTTTGATGGAAATCAAAAGATAGTGATGGTTTCAGTGGTAATGAAGAAGCACATATCAAGTGCTTGATAAGAAGAGAAGAAGCAAACAATCGTTCGATGAAATGCAGGGAGGGGAGATATCTGCAAGTCATATACTGATGAGACAATAATCAAGGAATATCAGACTTCAGATGAACCACCCAAAGCTACCCCGCTATTGAGTTGTTTGCGTATGCTGGTTCGTATCGAACGGGCAGGTGTTTCTGGGTATGAGAAACAACGGAAGAGTGGGAGCGAAGTTGAGGTGTGAAGAGATTGGCAGAGCGTACTTATTCGCAACAAGAATCCGGCCAAACAACGCAGGTTCTCGGTGAGTTACGAACGGAAAATCGTGGGTGTAGCGTGGAAAACTTGGGTGGTGATGGTTTGGGTGGTGGGTAGCTGCAGGTTTGTTGATGTTCAGCGAAGGTTATGTGCGGTGCAAGGGTAGCTGCATGGGCAGGCAGGCAGATAGACAAGTTCGTCGCTTTGGAAGTGAGGAGAGCGCGGGATTGAAGGTGGGGCTACGGGGTAGAAGTAGAATAGGAAGAGGAGGCGGCGGAGGAAAGCAGCAGGACGATAATTAAGTACCAATGTACAGCAAGTTAGCGGGCGGTAGTAGGTGAACAGGGAGAGCGGACAGTGGAGCGCAGTGGTCTGGGCAAGAACAGAGAGAGAGAGAGAGCGAGAGAGTGTCGAGGTAGCAAACGCAGAGGAAAAGCGTCGCAGGAGAGTGGACGAGACGGAGGTGGAGAGGAGGCCGACGAAGCAGGCAATTCCAGATGCAATCGGTATTGGACGTCAATTCGAGAGTATGCAGGACAGTACAGCACCAGCATCAGCAGGGAAGTGTCACAGTCGGGACAGTGAGCGGTACAGAACAAGGTGCAAGCAGCAAGGGCAGGAGTGAGGTGGTGAGGTGGTTGTGGTTGAAGATTATCCATTACTATGATTATTCTTATTGCGGCAAAACGGCGCCTGAGTGGTGAGCTACAAACACTGCTACTAACCACCTAGGCAACTAATATCTGCAATCAACTATTAAAACCACTAACAACTACTATAATTCATTATCACCACCGGCCACCACAATCGCCACTATAACTTTAGAAGATATCACCTGTATTATAGATTGTAGAGTATAGTATGCGGGCATTGAGCGAACTACTCGTCGGCCCTAGAGACCTAGAGGATCCGGAAGCGAGAAAGCGATCTGCAGTTCTTCTTGGTTTGGTCTGATGGATCACCCAACTTTTCACGCGGCCCTAATGATAATATTTCAATATTCCGTGGGCGGTATCTTCGGAACACCACTCACTCGGTCAACTGTCATTCGGTCTCTTGTTCCGCACCGCAGCAATTTCGATTCACAATCACAACCACCACGTATACATCTCGCGGGGGCTTTTTTGATCCGCCATGTGAGTTAGGAGGAAGCTAGCCGGGGCTTTGTTTGCACCATCATCATCACCATCATCGTCATCATCATCACCACCCTCCTCCTCATCTGAGTTTGGCAGAATTCGGGAGTCCGAGATGTTACTAGGGCTTTTGAAGGTTTGCGTGCATGGATTGATATCTTGTGCACAACAACGACCATAGACAACAACAGATGTCGTTCTCTTTGTTGTCGTGGCTTTCATCTTCCAGGCGAACGACAGGTTGGGAAACGTCGAAAACACAAGCAAGGCAAACCACCTACTACTCCCGGGCATCATAGCATCCCATCCGTCCATCCTGACCCATCCCAGCTCTCGCCCATCTTATGCGAGTCGCCCGGAGAGACAGACGGAGGGACAGACAAGCACCGTTTCATGGAGAAAATGAGGCAACTAAGTCGGTGACCTACCCAAACCGAGTCAAGGGGAAGATGCAGATGCACACAAGGAGAAGAAGGTGAAGATGAAAAAAAGAAAATAGAAAAAGAAAAGTGCAAAAAGGATTTTTGTTGAAAACCAGAAACATCAATCCACGTGCCGATATGCTATGCTTGCTGCCCGTCTCATCATCTCAGCGCTCCATCTTCATAGCGAGCGTAGATAGAGTAGATACTTCATGTAGTAGGCAGCAAGCAGTCGTTTCCGCGACCAAAGAAAGAACAATCAAAAGAACATCTATCGTCGTCGTCGTATCCTCCAACCACCAAAGCCATTCAGCCATCTCTTCAAGGCTACTCCACCATCAAAATTCAGAGCCAATCCCTGTCACGAACATTCCATCCCATCGGAACGGATCCTAGCCCATTGTCCTATCGGTCCCGCTCATCGCGTAGGTAACCGACGACCTTTCCTTTCACTCTCTAGTCAGCAATCAGGATTTGTTTGCTGTCTTTAATCCCTCCTCTCCCCTCTTCGCCTTGTTCATACAGACAACATGAGACGAATAGGGACCGCGAAACGAGACTACTGGTCAGGCGTAATCCGTGGCCTCCTTCGATTCGTCGCGGTAGTGGGGTTCGAGAGCGGGGGTTTTTCGATGGGCATGGGAATGGGGGTGCCAAGAGGGGACGCTGGAACTAGGGAATGAGATGTGCAGATGCAGTGACGAACGGGCTGCATGCAGTCTGCGCTGGCATTGCCAATGATTTCGAAGAGAACGTGAGAAAATACTGAGCGGGGTTACTGCCTATTTTTAAATCCTAGCCGGGTAACTCGTCTCTTCCCTCTCTTTTCTTCCTCGCAGTGCCCGCCGGCTCCCATCATCTGTGGTAACTTTGTTTTTCTTTTCCGAACCCCTCATCTTGCTTTTTCCTGCCTTCATCTCCATCCCGCCACGGTCTCAGTGACTTGGACTTTGAGCAGGCACCACACTTGCTGAAGGATCTTCAATACATATCTTGGGTCACTCCATGATGTACGCCCATGTAGGCAGGGCCACTCTGTATTTTTACTTGTTACATGTTTCTGCGGCCAGGAAACACAATTGAGACCAATGCAGCCGTCTGCATATCATCTGCATCCCAACGTCCAGTCCAGACTGACATGTGAAGAAACTAACCACCAATCCGCACAAATCGTGAGCTTCGTTCGCCAGGCGCGACCAGCGCGCCATAGTCGCGACATGGCAAAAATCCATACATTTCCGCCATCAATTGCAGTCAGAATTGGAGACGGAAGGAACGGAAAAAAAACCAGAATGAACTCGCATCGCATCCGGCGCTCACAATTCCATCCTATGCCACGTAGCTGCTCGCAATGCCTTCGAACCGGACTAATCCTCGCCGCAAATCCTAGGCAAGGTTTAGTCAGAGTAACGGACATGGCTCTCTTGTTCACACAACCAACTTTCCACTGAGCATAGGCAATTTGTTTAAACCAAACGGATATTGCATTGACACCAACTACAACTACGGATGTCGGCCTGGCTTATGATGCGATGAAACAAGCGAAGAAGCACTTTTTCGGCGCACGGAACCTAGCTGAAGAATTTCTGCCCTTCCCTTGATAGATGCCTTCTCGTGTGGTGGGTATAATCATGAAACATATTCTTCGCCAGCAGTCAGTGTTGACCGTTTGTGACACCGCACTTGCGCTTGTCGAATCCACGACTGAAGATCTTCGGTAGATGCCGATTATCGATGCCCTGGTGAGGTCATGGATGTGTATTGGTTGGAATTTGAGACATTTTTGTCTCGGCAAGTAGAGTGACCTCTTGGAGGCTCTCAAACATTGACCCTGCATCTCATACAACGCTATGAAAATCCTCTTCGAACGCTCGGTGATTCTAAACTGTGAAATCAGTCAACAAATCGGCCGTGTCAGTGTATCAATAGATTGACATTATCCATTCCCCGCCGGGTGGTAACAGAAATTGAAAAGTATTGCCATTCTTTGCAATGTGGTTGCTAAGTTGAGCCATGACAAGGTGCGGAGAAAAAAACCCAAACTCGCTGCAAATATCAGCGAATCTGGTTTGCTGAAGCGAGGCGAAAGTGGGGATTTTTGGACAATATATCGGAGTAGAAAACGACATAAAGAACACACCAATAGTGTCTTAGTGTTATTGCATCTATAGCATGAATAAGAACTAAGTATTTGCAGCATGCGCTTGCGCATGTACCATAAACCTAATATCGTGCGCCCTGTATGATGACGACCTGCCCGTTGGTGTCTCTCAACCCCAATTCGACCAGGTTGCTGTGCATCACTCTTATACCGTCTTGGGAAACCCTCCACGTCTTGCGGGGTGGTGAGAACGTGTGCTCAAGTGACCAGCGTGTGAGAACCTTAAAACAATCCGCATGTTCTTTCCTGTAACTGTAAGACGCCTGTGGTGGCCAAAACTTTGGAGTATCTTCGTTTCTTAATCCCTCTGTTCATCGTTGCCCGTTAACCGCCATCATAATCCAAAATCGACGATTAATATGCTGTGCACGCTGGATTAGGCAAAGCTCTAGTCCTGGTTCCACAAACAATTCGTCCCACTATGTTATTCAAAGAAAAACATAGGCAATTCCAATTGGGTGCCAAATCGATACAGGCGGTTGAAGCGGGGAAGACCAACCTAAGACCGACAATGAACAAAAACTAGTCTAACTCACAAAGCCTCTGGAATTGAAACCGCACCTGGTGTATCAAGTTGGCTGGCATTTCACAAGTGCAGGAGAAGCAAAGAGCGTGATAAAAGCGTGATTATTGTCGTGGGAGGGTTTTCGCGCGGGCCATTCCTGCTAGCCGCCCGTCTCCTCAGCTTCATAGCTGGCGTTGCATAGGATAACAGAATCCAAGCGGAGAACCCATGTTTGTAACTGTGTTCGGCCCCGTTCGAAATGGAAACGATGAGTTGTCTTCGACAACAGCACCACCTAAACCCTTTCTGTGATGCATATCGCCTTGCGCACGAGAGTTTGCAATGTCGAACCATACGTAAAACTGGCACTGCAGTGGAAATCGACCGGCGTCATTGACCAAACGGTCTTCTTAGACACCGGGTCCCAGGAAGGTCAGATATATGACCGAGTGCGAATTGATGTCCCGGGTAATGAAGATCACTGACTTCCATCGGGCGTACCGAAGGGAAACTGAGGCCTGAAAACGTAGATTCCCCGCTTCAATATTGATGTATTCTACTAAGGTCCCAAATCACCGGCTCTTGACCCTTCTGGGTTCACACCTTACGACCTACCCCAAGAATAAACCAAACTTCCCGGCCTGAACGTTGGCTGTAAATAGCGTTTAGCTTACAGTCGAATACCCGTGTCCATCTATATGCTGGAGACTAGCAAGAATATGCAAATACTCGTGTCTCCTTTCGAAGTAGCTGTTGTAGTGGAAGTTCATGAAGTATATTCATATTATGCATGCCAGCTGATCATCACTGCAGCGTAGCTTCAGATCCAATTCTTAAGCAGGTACACTCAGTCTTGATGCATCGACGATGCATTAACAAGAATGATTTCTCGTTTCCTTTCCCTTTCCCTCTCCCCCTCTTTCTCCTTAACCACCTTAACCGATTGATTGATTGATTGATTCGTGCATGCAGGTGAGCAGAAGCAAGCGGGGGGCGCATAGTCAGAATGCTGCCGAGCGCAATCCGAAAGTCAGTCGCATTCTACCGTAATGTCCAGATAGGGTTCGACTCTTCGCCGTGTGGAATAACACGTAGGCTTGCTCTCACACATACGAATGTTGGTTCAAATTCCCATCATCGTAAGAACGAACAAATTCTAGCGATCCTTTGATCGCCGCTTCTATCCCGAGTCCGCTTTTCTCCAGACACGTAGGGGATCTATCTGCGGTCCAGTACATTCGTTGGCACTGCTTTTCCTTTCTAGCCTCAGGATTATATGATCCAAGTGGCAAACGACAGTGCAGATATGCGGCCACGCAGTGTCGCCGCTGGCCCCCTCTCAGACACCCCAGCGGCATCTGTTTAGTGTGATGATGGGGTAGCCATCTCCGATTGCAGAGGATATATATGAACTGCCAATGAAACCCTCCAGTTCTCAACCTATCTAGCAGTTGCGAGGTTCGGTCGTATATTCTTTCACTTAGAGGTGAGGGATCGAAGAGGTCTTCGTCGAATGCTTTTGATAGGTCTGATCAGACACAGTCCCATCCAGCCCAATCGATGCACCGGGGATTGTGAATAAAATGCCCGGACGACGACGAATAGGATAAAGCGTAAAGCTCTATCATATATCGAATATACTGTCCCACGAGAACCATTGGATTGGACGAATTCAGCGTGGGTTTCTGCGATTCAATCGAGGAAGCTGAATCGATGTCTAATAGTATTGACAATCAACGAATAAGAAATATGTTACGATGCGTTCCTTGTTTTGGTAGGTTAATACTCCGCAGATACAGGAAGATATCGGGGGATGAAAACTGACGTGATAATGCATTGTACCTTCCGAGTTTTCCAATCACATTTGGGTCGAGAGATATGATACCAGTATTTTGGCCTGTGAGAGAGAAGGAGTAATGGACCCTGGCGATCCCCAAAAACAGCGGTGCACAAGATGCTATTGCTTCTACTTCGGCGATCCTATCTAATGACCTTTGACGGTTTGTAAAAGCACGGGTCGGCGTATCAAATTCATGGCTTGCCAGGTCTAGATCCCGTCCAGGTTCCATCGTGACGCCTACGTGTTAAGGCTTCAGAGTTTGTCTTTGAAGTGGCAAATACCTTTGGATAGGTCAAAAATCCCCGCAATAGCCGGGTATCCCTATCACGGGACCCCTCATATCGAAGGTGTCGTGTTTCTCTGTTCTGTTTTTATCCCAAATCTGTCGACTTCGTTTCGGCCGCAAAGCAGGTTTATGCAGTTGAGTGAATTTCCATCCGTTCCACATGCAGTCGTACTTGAAACAAAAGCCAGAGATCATCGTGGCCATCGCAAATGATTTAGACCCCACGAGATCCAAGATAATAGCAACCTCTCGAATCTAGCTCGATTGCTCTCGAATATTCAGAGAGACGATATAAATATCATCTCTGGATGCGCTGGGCATGATTTTATTATAAATCACCAGTGCGGTTTTTATCCGATGCTTCTGCATGTCTTCAACAGATTGCGATTCGTCTTTCTGACATGATACTGTACGATGCAGAGCAGTAGGCGAAAAAGTTGAGATCGGTTATCAAGCATCGATAGGATGAGCCGTAAGCAAAATTGTAAGTACCTTGTCTTAGTTCTCTATCAGTCTCATGCTTCGTGTGATATGAAGGTAAAGAAAAGCTGGGTTATTACCCAGCAAGTTAATTTACTTTCAGTTCCGAAAAGACGCCACCGAGAGATGCCGTCGCCCCATACCAATTAAATCACAGTGGCTGTAATCGATATCTGTACAGATGCTGATTGGTTGGTGATTCCGTTTTGCTGAGTAGGCGACCCCAGTGTTCGATCTCATCTTCATCACTCATCCAAGGCTCGTTCGCCATCACAGTCATCTAAAGCCCCCAGAGATGGAGTTTGGGAGATGCGAAGATGGAGGGCGCAGTCGGGCAGAAAGTCCCCAGGATTTTGAACTGAACCATTGTCGAGCTGTCATGTCGTGTACTGCAGCAGGGTAACGAGAATCACTCGGCGCTGAACAGCCACAGAATCAGTTTTCTAACAACACATTTCTGCCTGCTGGTGCCGGTGCTAGCCACGCTTCTCCATTGAGTTGGAACCAACGAGCGGTTGATGGAGAGCATAGACCCTAATGCGTCGTGGGGGGTTTTTTATGTGTTGTGCGGTGTACCTTTAGCTCTTGACATCGTTCCACCAGATCCCAGTAAAATCCATACCAAGCCTTTCCAGATCGGCGGTCCGCATACTGTTCAGGTCACGTTTATGGGGTGTGGTGAGGGGAAACCAGAATTGTTGTAAACTGAGTGGGTTGTATAGGTGAGAATACCATGAAAAGGATGGAGGGGGGGTTACGGTCTTTATACCCCCAACGGCCTATCAAAATTGCGACTCTGCCAACACCTTCGGCAAATAGCCCACAGATTGAAAAATGGTACATCCGTTATGCCTCCTGCCGAAAATTTCGTTTTGTTGCATGCAATGTTCCTAACCTTGCCAATACGGAAGCACGAAGTGCATTACGGTTGCATTATTTCTCTCCGACGGCCGTGGACAAAGTGCATTGCATGAACTCGGGGGGTAGACTTACTCAATGGAGACAGTTGTTTCATGAACGCACAACACAATTTTCAGTTCACACAAATGGCTGACAATCCTATTGTTTTGTGGCTGTTAAGACCACAAACAATGCATAAGGCTGAGAAGTATTTGCGGTATCTCTGGCGTTTATTGGAGATCAGTGGTGTGACATGGCGCTTCCATCACAGACATGAATAACAAAAGCTCGCTGACAGCTTTGTATTGAATTCATTGCAGCTGAATCGTAACAAATCGATGACTCTCACACGGTATGAGAACATAACAATCAACCTCACTCGCTCGCACCGTCCCTCCCCCCACAGCATCTATGCCCAAGCAAATTCCTGGTATGTATGCGTTGGCACGATTCCCTAATTGCGGTTAGCATCGGTTTTAACAGATATCATAACCACGGCGGAGTAGCTCACGGGTATCTGCACCTGATCATGCACTGTTTTCAGTATCAGATGGCTTCCGGACCGGTTGGGGAACTGAGTTTATGAATAGCGATGAATGAAGCCTGATACCGTCACTATGGAACTGCTTTATCTCAGTCGTAGGGACACAATGGGGAGATTGAGCTCTGAGAAGTTCTGTGGAGCCATGAGATATCTGAACGGAACCGATCCCCAGGTGTGTTGGTAACATATCCAGAGCATTGGAACAATGAGGCTGACTAGCATTCGAGCTGTCCACACACGCATATGAAAGCCATCTCATTTCATTGCTACTCTGTTGTTCTGCTATTAGGCATCGCCGGTTGATGATTCTAAAGCATCCAATGAAACATCGGCGGGACAATATACAGCACCTGAATTGGAGTTCCCTGTATCACCGCAAGGATAAGGCGAGATATAGAGCGGGATGAGCTGCTTTCAGCCAGTTTTCCAGTGGTGAACGATTCGACGATTCGGAGTCGAGTGATGGCAAGTGTAAACACTTATAATCTGTTTGTCTCTAGATCATAACATCGTGTAGATAGAAGACTGCTGTATATTTATTTACATCGAATTCAGATTCAGATCTAAACGTGGATGTCGAGGTTAGGGTTATACTCAACAGCATCCGATTGAGCAAATTTCGTTTCGCTAAGACAGATCTGAATTTACATAAGACCATACGCCGAGTCTCGGGAGTAAATCTTGCATTCGGGATGGAAGGATTGGAACAATGATCCATGGTGGCGGCTCTCACTGCCTATGGAGTATAGTAGGTCATACGGTTCTGGGAAGTTCTAGGTTAGAAGTTGAGGAGCTGGAGGGGAAGAGAGGGGACAAAACCCATAATTTGTTATTCGAAAATGCCAAGAAACATTCACGTCATGTCACCAGTCCCTTATCTTATAGTGTGATTATGATCATATGATCACAGGGGCGATCATAAAATGAACCCGAAATTTTGCTTGCTCATTACGGCCCAATAATCCCCCTACAATGGCAGAGAAATTTATTCCAAGCATGTAAAAGAACTATCTTCCACAGTCATAGATCTCCACAGGAATTATTTCAATTATTATATTGTTCCAAAGAGAGATGAGGTTGTGATATTTGGAAGATTCCTATACAAATTACCATGGCAACGGAATCCCCATCAAAATGTGACACTTTTCCCTGCACCATGGCCACTGCTTCATTGTAAATACCTACAACCTAAGGAAGCATATATTTCTATTGTTTTCTCTTATATGGAGCATTCTGGTGCTATTTTGATCATGGGAAGGGTGCTAACAACAGTAATATATTTATGATCGCTAAAACGATTATACGCCATTACGAGTCATGGGATAATTAATTATAATTTGCTTTTCACCCTGAGTCTGAGAGTTAGATTACTCAAAACATGAACGCGAATATACTAATAGTAGAGAGGCTTATACAATGCTTGGTATCACTGATTTATAAACGAATTTGGGGAGTGCTAGTGATACTTCATATAATGATTACCGACAGATCATCAATATATGTGCGCATGCGCATAGATTTCTAGTAGCATATACTGAATTGTCTCTAATGATTATAATGGCCAAAACTCGACTTAAGTTTGACTATCGTGCTAGACCGTCGTTTAAAAGTGCTTCGTACTAGAATTCTTGTTACACTGTCCCAGATGACTCGTCATTGGTTACTATTGCGCTCGAAAACCACCCGTCAGCTGACTTTGCAAGCTCATTTGAGGAGCGAGCTTGCGAGCGACGAAAAATTCTGGGAACGAGAGCAGATTACTATTCGGATTCATCATTTTTCGTGTATTTAAATTATATCTATTTTTTTAAAATTTTTAGAACACGTTCATAGCAGCAAAGGTTCTGAGAATTAGCCTCGTATAGGGCATCTCCGAGTCCCTGAGTAGAGCAACTTAAAAGCCTTGTTAAAAGGGGTTTAGAAGCCGTATGGCTTGCGCTCGAAAACCAGCCGTCTGACACTTGCGAGCAACGAGAAATCTGGGAACGAGAGCATATGGCTTTGGCTTTTATAGAACTTTGCAGTTTTATGGGGTGATATAATTAAGTAGTTACCTCATTGAAAATGTTGACCATCGCAGTTTGATTATTAAGATTGACTTCCGAAACTTACTGATCGTCGCCTTGCCAAATCAGTTTTCGCGGAGAGGCTGTTGAATTACCAACCCAGTTGAAGTAAACAGCACCGAAAATCAAAAATAACGTACGGAAAGTGGATCGAGGGAAGATAGAGTTCTGATAAGGTTGCCAACACAAACTCAAACTCAAATTCGAAGGGCTGGAGGGTAAGGAAGTCGAATGACAAGAGATAACTGATGGTGACTGGTCATGACGACAGCTCACTTCGTCCAACAACCCTTGGGGCGTGAAAACCAATTCAGTACCCCGGGGGAATTTCCTTACCTTTCTGCCACAGTCCAGGGCAATTCATCCCAATAAACGCTTGTGTTGATGCTTGTTTTATGTAGTAAACCTGATTGTTGCTGGTTGTGCGAATGTGGATCTCAATCTATCAGATGAAGATAACATATGATCATTGTTGTTGTTGTTTATTCATACTGTATTCACTCTTACTAGAGTATGACAGGACCTAATAACCCCTCCGCCTCCGGGCGAGCCGGCTAGATGGCGGAGTTCCCTCCCCGCTACCCTTCGTCCCCTATGATCATTTCTTTGTCTCTGTGACCCTGAGGAAGGTTGCCCGAAGTGTGCGCCGTGAATGGGGGGAACCTCAAGTTAAAAGCAGATCGCAAGCGCTGAGAGAAGTCGAAAAGCTATATATTTCTTCTTGTATCCCTCATTGTATACAAATACTTGAGTACAAGTAGGCCCCGCCGTATCCAAAGCCGCGCGTCTACAGACTAGAGTATAAGTCCCAATGGGTCAATGGGTTAATGGGGGGTTGGCTTCTTTATTTCTCTACGTAGCCACCGATTACCAGCTACGGCATGATTCCTGTCAGCCGCCCGCCTTAACCAGCCAGAGCATGTCATTCAGCAATCATGGTGACTGACCGCTAGCGGTCATGGCATAAATAAACTCCTTACTCCGATTGCTCCCAATCTTACTGACCACTGTCAGCCACCGCTGTCAGTAATTAGACGACTCCGCCGTGTCTCCAGACAATCAATCTGCAGTCAAACCGCAACAGTCAAGTTTGATTGTCCCAGGTTTCTGGCAGAGTAACAACTGCAAAATACGGCTGATTCGGCCTGCTGTAGTAGAATAATTGTTGGCAGTAAGCAGTAGGAGCTAATTACTATTAATATTAGTAGTACTGGAGTCAAATGCACTCGAGGGTGCGGCGTCAACCGCTGCTGGGAGCAGTGGAAACACAACTATCTTGTAGAAATCACCCATATTACAGAGGCATTGGAATTCCTGCAAGTTTATAAGCTGCATGCAGCGCACTCCCGCAATGTCCAAATGACCGTGAGCCCCAAAGTTTGATACGTTCGCATGGACTCGGAAAGTCTCCAAGTTCCGATAAAGCATAATAAAGACGTTTAAGTTTATCCTAGCTTGTGATATTTGCCACCTAGGGTTAAAGGGAGTTGTGTTTCGCGATGGCCTCCGCTATCTGCAGTCTTGTATACTCCCCTAAAGTCTCTGCTTGGCATATCTCTCCTGCTACTCGCCTCATCATTCTCATGTGACTGTTGGTGGTACCGGTGATGCACCAAAGCTGCTATGGAAAGGAAAGCGGTTTGTTAACAATATGGACAACTTTATGTCCGAAATTTTTTGGACAGTCAAGTCGGCTGGTGCGATTTGACTGCGAGAATTGACTGTCTGGAGCATGGTGAGACGATACCCTACTAGATAGCGAGTGAGATTACATGAGATCAACGTTATTGCATTGAATGTGTATAGCGTACCATATGTAACGGTACTTAGTTTAATGTTGGCAGTTAGTAGGATGGCAGGATAGTTGAAGCGACAGGGTCTAATGTATAGGGGTAGGAAATGTTACTTTTTACAACTTTTTTCTAGTTTTAACATTGGGAAGGGACCGCGTAACTGGGTTCTACGTGATAATTAGCACTTCCGTTATATTGAATCCCAAGAATTCTTATTCCATTAGCCCAGCCATATATATACTTAAGTACCTACAAGACATCATTCCTGAAGCATCCGCCCTTCCTATTGCAGCTACGACTGCTACACTAGCCAGCCTCCTGGCAAAGAGTTGGCACTTTTCGCGCCATGGAACCGCAACTCAGCTCATATCTACGGCGACTCCTTGGTGTTGGAGCCTTCAACTGTATTGTTTGTATATTTCCTCAATATCCCCAATATTCCCCCAATATTCTGAGAGCTGCTGGGATCCTGGGTTGGGTGGTGGGAATCTCCCTTGAGAAAGAGCGATAGTGGCGGTTGAGTTACCTTCACGCAGGCGATATATGATTTTTTGTACTCTTTGCAGCTATTGTGGCTAATACTTTGGTCCTCTTGTTACTGGTCTCACGCTGGTGCCTGTGTAAGCGATGGGTATACGTATAACAATCGACAAAGATGAGGGTGAGTGCATGCGTCGAGCCATTTCATCTCCGAGCATGAATCGTATCAAGCGTTGGCCCAGTGCTAGCAAAACCCGGTGGAGCTAGCACGATTATATTATCCAAGAGGGCTTTCCTAAAGGTGTTGAGTGGAAGCTTTTGATGTTGGTGGCGTGTATAGAAGCAAATTCCAGTCGCAAACGTTGGTCGAAGGGAATGACGAGGATTTTGATTGTATTATGCACTAATTTTTGGGAGGGAGCGCTTGAAAATTGCAGCTTGACTGAGTGGATACCCATAGACGGCGATTCCAGATGAAATACATTTGGTGTTAAGGGATTGAGGCGTTAGCAAGAAAGAAAGACAAGTATAACGAAATAAATTATCATTTCAATCGATATCGTGGTTAGAATTTGGGGAGACTGAGTTTTGAGATATCACATCGCTGTCCATAAAGCTGATGCTTGTTTGGGTGGTCCATGAGCAATGCCCTGCACATCTCAGATTAGTTACCTCTGTCAATAGCATCACATTCCAAGGCTGTGAAGTTTACTCCATTCATCTCCGACTATCTAGCTGGATGCATAAGGTGATCATTGGTGATGAATATTAAATACATGGTTAGCCTTGGCAAACATATCCCTCCACCAAGTCATCACGGTTTGTTTTCAAATCGACCTCGTAGCTGTACAATTGCTCCACCGCCACCACCACCACTACCACCACTACCACCGTTGCTGCCATTATATCCACCAATTAACGAACAATTCATACCACCACGAGTCCGCGAGAATATCGACTACTGGCTAGACCAGGGGTATTCAACCATGAGGATTCTATCATCCAAACGGCAATCAGCGGCACTCAGATATGGAATATCCAGCTGTTTGCATTGCCCACGTATTCCCTCCTCTTAAGTAACTGCGTTTGACGCTGTAGCTTACAAAACAGCTAAGGTTATGCACCGAAGTAGATAAACACATTGGTATATTCAATTTGATTGCGATCCGAGATTTCATGCAAGTTCTCTAAGAACTCAACAAGCCCCGATTGCAGATATTTGCGGAAGCCCAATCCCTAGCCGTGGAAACGCTGCCCTAGCCAGTTTGATGCCTCCGAAGTCCGCAGATCAAATGGATAACAGACCAACACTTGCACTAGCACCAAGATGAGAGGAGGAGGCCTTCCTGACCCTGTTAGAAAGCAACTGGAATGAATAAACACTAGATGGAGCCGCCCACATGTATTTTCCCGAGGGTTCGTTTCATTGAAACGAATAATTATCGACCAAATTGACCGTGAAACATGAAATTTGCCGATGCTGCTGAGTGATTCAACGCCGAGTATCTATCTGGGTTGAAATATAAGAATATATCTTTCGCTGTTCATCGACTTCGAATCTATCAACCAATTAGATTGCTCGCATTTCTGGAATTCGGAAATTTTATCTGCATGTCACGTACCACACAGCGCATGACAACAAAAGCAAGGAAACATCGCATGTTATCAGTGGCATAAATTGAAACAGCTTTTTCTACCGAATATCTAGGGCTGTGTCGGTAGTAGAGGGGCACCTAAGCAATTCTTTCGTTGAACGCCTTGTTGGCAGAACTGTTCTTGATCAGCGGTCGACACGTGGCATAGAAGATCTGGGACATCAAGACGAAATATGTATGGTTCCAGACTTGTGGGTTAGGCTAAAATTGAGCATAATGTGTAGTACCAGAGTGTCGGTATTTGAAGCTGCAGAACGTTGCTCGAACTGCTGGTACTGCCGAATCTCTGTACAGAACCGGCAGCACAGCTCATTTCCATCATTCCTGCTACACTAACGTGTTAGTAGTGTGAGTGATCTTTGGAAGATAACACTCCAGGAAACAGAATTTGTCCCTGGATTTAGATTGCGACCAATAGCAATACTTACCATTTTTCAGCAGTAGGTTTCCAGGCTTGAGAACAGCGTCCCACGACTAGACATTCGGCTGATCACAATGTGCAATCGGATAGTTGAGACAGTACCCCAACGTGGGACTATTTTCGAGTATTCGCCATTCGAATTAGTAAAAAGAAAGACACTTGCTAGTACGTGTTTTCAGGCATTGAGAACTGGGCTAGTTATGACGGCAGGTTAACCATACTGCGCAATTTCGGGTCCTCCTACCTTTCCTCGTAGGAACCACGACAGCACCTCTCGGACTCCGAAAGCTTTCTACATTTCATTCACGACTTAGTACCCGTGGAAATACGTTTGCACTAAAAGTACAATGACTTGTTGCTGGGAGTCGGAAATGTAGTGGCGGTAGGGCACTTAGGTGCATACGTTATATGACTGGATCATCCATCTGATCGTATGTGATAACTGCAGCTACCCGCTTTTGTCCTACCGATAAATGCAAGGGCTAGGCCAATCGACGAAGCAACTTGAGCTTTGTGGGATAGACTCGCGGCGATTCGCTCGTTTCCGTCAAACGGGAAGCAACATAGAATGGCGGCTCTCGTCGTCCATCTCGGAGATGCTGTAAATGCGCTAGGAAGGCTACGGTCGGACATGCTTCGTGGGTCTCGACACCTATTTCGCCAGCAATGACTTCAGTACAGTTAGGATTACCGCCGGCGGGTACCATACCTGGTAGGCTAAAAAGCGGGTACCCACAGCACTGTAAGATACATACGTACTTACGAACAAGGAAATGAGACGAGGTCCTCCGGTCTTCGCCCACGTCGTCCTAGTCTGTAGCAAAGTTCTCATGGTTGTAGTATATGAAGACACGCAATGTTGTCCTCAAGGCTCGAGGTTGAGTCTCGCAGTTCTTCCAATGACCATGGGGCGCAGTAAGCCGGACACCGGATGACGTTGTTGCTGAAATGTGACTGAATGGCGATCTTTTGGAATCCTTCGGAAATAATACTAATACTGGTGTAGAACTGCTGGGGAAAGTAGATTAGGTACAACCGATGACGGAGGAAGACTTTGTTATAATGGGGTTCCAAGATGGTCAAGTCATTATAGGCTTTATACAGTCGTCCAACAGAGGATCGATAAGTCAACTAATAAGTCAGATGGGTGGCCACCAGCCACTTGCGTGATAATCGCACGCTTCAGCTTATAGGGCCCTCCAACTCGGTGCTACACTTTCTTTTATTTTAGGAAAAGGAGGTCTGGTATTCAGGGATGAATTGCCGGGTTTTGGGGGTTGACGTTTGGAGGATTCAAAGGAAAGGCAAGCTTAATCGGACGAATAAGATCAAAAGGCCAATTACACTCAACGCTTGCAAAACAAAATAGATTGGATCCAATAGCCCTTCCTACAACTGCCAAGTCAGGTCTTGCAGCCTGCGGTGACACTCCATCAGCTCCAGATCTAAGAACAGACATCATTATCCTCTTTCAAGACTCATATCTCTGCCCAACACCCCGTATGTGCGTGCGCCCCTTCAAAACTCCCCCTCAGTCACGACCAACCCTAGCCCAGCAGAAACGTCAATGTGGGCGCTACCATCACTGGAGAAACTCACTGAAGCCCCGGTTACCGCTAAGCTTGAGACGCATAACATTGGTAGATGATGTCTGGGGGTTAGGTAGTATATAGCTGAGCAGCGAGGCATTACACATCCAGAGCAGTTAGGGATCAGGTTATGTGCTGGCAAGCTATCAGGTAAGATCTCAAGCTTCCATACAACTTCCACGAGTGCAACAGAGATGAGCAGAAATCCACAAAGCTAGTTCTCGAATTTTCAATCTTTTTTTTGCTTTTCTAATTCTGCAAGTAAGGGGCCAGATCAGGAAATAGCATACCACACATCCGCCCATTCCTCAGCGAGTCCATCGATCCAGGCTTCTCGTCGTTCGCTCGAGGGTCGGGGAGCGACGAACACGTACTGCACATCTGTCGAGAGTCATCGAAGCGTCCCAGAGCGGTCAGCCACTTTGCTTGCTTGAAAAGTCGTTCCTTTGTTTCTCGACCTACCGCAAGCTGCAGAAACGTAAGCTAGCTTTCCCCGGTCTTTCATGGAAGATTCCGTGGAACAAAGTCCTGCATGCGCAAGCAGTGCTTCTGCGGGCCAGCTCAACCACCACCCCTCAACACCGGATCCACATCAACTGCGGCAACAGCCTTCTGAACCCCATGCAGCACGCGGGCCCTTCCAGGGCGCTGGTGTGGGTCATCGTGCATGCGCTGTTGCGAGGTCGAACGAATACTCGGACAAAGGCAAGGGAGCTCGTAATGGTCGAAGTGGAAACGAAAAGGGACACGCTCAGTCTGATGCTGTGGCCTCAACTTATCCTGATCCACCCTGTCCGGGGTCTCACTTAAAGCCACGTCGATCAGGGAAAGAACCAGCCGTTTCCTCAAGAGCTGCCACAACACCAGCTCCCGCGTTGTCGTCGTCATCGAGGTCTGTTACTACTATTGCATCGCGCCTACTTCAACCAGGACCCTCGCCGCAGCACAACAGTTCGAGAAGAAGCAATCGAGTCGTCTTCCATCAAGAAACATTGATTTTCAATCCTAATCCATATTTTCATCCCACGCAAAACTATTTTCACGGATTTACACCCATCTACAATCCCTACAACCGGTATTACAGCTTGATTTCATCTGCCATGCCTTCTTCTAGCCCAATTCTGAGTTCGCCAATTCAGAACGATAAACAACCATCACATCAAACACGTCTAGAAGGTGCTTTTGTGGCTGCTTGACTATTATCGTTTTGGCACTAACAGAATTTTACTTTCACAGAAAAATGTCTGGAGTTAGGGTTACCAAAACCTTACTATCAACTTATGTCTGACCCTCGAGGTACGTTATAGATAACTTTGCTTTTGCTCTTACCTTCTCTTTTATTACTGTTGCTGTTGTTCACTTTCACATGAATCCGAAACCATGCCATGCAAATACACCCAGGCTAACTATAATGTTGCAACCATATGCAGGTGCAAGAACAGCATGGTCATGCACGGTAACCGTTGGCGACTTTCCACCAACACCCGCGCGATACTGGTATAGCGGTCATTACAATGCCTATGAAGACGCAGCCGAAGTCATGCTTAAGATAATCCTTGACTATGTCGATAAATATGGCTGTACGTGGGAGAAAGTGCGCCGTCCTTCCCTTCAAACTGCTGGTCCTCCGATCTCTTGCGTAGCGAGGGTCTCGACTTTCTCGCCAGGCAATTATGCCAACTATACACACAACTATACACACTCATCTCCGCCGCAGGGCGGTGGTCATGGATATGGCACGATTGGCACAGGAATTGGACCTGGAACTTGCAACACATATTCGCAGTCGCAGTCGCATAGCCCTGTTAATGTTGCTCGGGGGAAACCGTACGTCAGCAGCAGTTTTGGCGGCTAGTTTGCCAGTTGGCAAACTGCAAGGGGAGGGATGGGTAATCTAGCAACGGAACGAACGACAGACGACGGAGTGATCAAACCTATGAACGAACGACATAGCATAACAAACGGAATCGGTGCAAAAAAAAGGAGGCGTTAATCACGGATGGGCGGAACTCTCTTTGGGTACAAAACGAATTGTTGTAACACTATCTCACGGCGGCGGTACGGATTTCCTCATCAGTTTATTAGCAGCATTAATTGCGATTCATAAAAGTATGGATCAGCAAATAGGGAGTTTTTATTTCCAGGTGGTTCGGTTTGGGTATTTTCAATTTCTGTTCCATTTTTTCTTTTATATATTGGCAAATTTACTTCTCATTTGCTTCTCCTTCAATTTCGATCTTCGGGCACTTTTTACGTTTCTCTTGAATCGGATTTTAATTACGCAGGTTATCACACGCGCTAGAGCGGATGGGATTGGACACCCCGCCAGCTCGTGGGTTTATTTTTTTTTGAATTCCCTTGTTTATCCCCTTTTTCTTTAAATTTTCAGTTTCCTTATAACATCATCTCGGGGTACCAAATTCGCACTTGGCATGGGTTGGCATGATGAGGGTGGCGGAATACGTCGCCCGATGAAACTTCCTGGAATTTTATGAGCGCGGAATTTTTCACAGCAGTTAGCTTATAGCACTCCACATTATACCAATAACTGTGTTAGAAACCGTCTTACTTTTCTTCTTCATGGGCTGGATGGATCTCTTGAACTGTGTTTGTGGTATTTCTGTTGGTGTAGCGTTCCTGCTTTGCATTTTACTGTTTTCCCTCAATTACACATTGCTCTTCACATCCTGTAAAGTAATTGGCCGCCCTGACTTACTTTTCTGTATGTGTATCAATGTACTCTACCTGGGCTAGTATGGAAATATTTCAGTCCTCTCGGGGTTACTACCCAAGTCTGCAGAAGCCTCAATTGCTCCTACGCATAAAAACCCGTCGTTTGCAGCCCAATTGCATCTCAACAGCATGATCTTCTCCATGGCACTCAAGCGTACAAAATCCATCAATCATATCATCTGGGGTAAAAAATTTTCAATCCCACCCGCATCTACCGCTGCAGGTATTCGTTGGTAGTTTGTAAAGTACATGTACTTCTTCTGCTACTAAGAAGTCCAGTCTACGCTGTCAGATGGTGGCATGCAGGATGATCATCACCAGTGCATGATGCATACACTAAAAAAGAAAAGAAAAAAAGCAAACGCCAAAGTTTTGCAAACTAGGGAAGACATTGGTAGATAGAGTGCAGAGGTGTCAAAATTTCCGCTAATTCTCCGATGCTCAATTCCTGGTTTCTCGCCCGCCCCAGCCGCCATCTCATCTCAAACTTCCGTCTCCACCTTATCTCTATCTCCGCCTCTAGTTCTGTGTTTCAACTTCCCTTTCACGTCTGCGCTCAATTCATAACCTCGTTCCTTCATCTCCTTTCTAACCCACACAAGCTTTCGTGCAGTTCGCCACTGCATCAATCCTTTGTGCCGTCTATGTAGGTCCTTTCGGTTCTGTTTGTATTCCTTGAGCTCATCCTTGAAACCCCTCTTCCCGCCATCATGTTTGGGATCTTCGTTGACATCGTCATCATCAGACGAAGAGCTAGAGGAAGAGTTCGTGGAAGGAATAGATTCAACCTCCTTCGCATCCTCTGCTGTGTCTAGGACTTCCATCACATCAGCCATGTCTTTGTCCGACGATGCAAGAGACTGATGATATCCGGAAAAACCAGGGTAAAAGCGTAGTCTGAGTTTCAAAGAACCCAGTATCTCTCCCTCATCAACCGCGTTTCTCACTACCCGATACATGGTATCTCTGCTTTTCCTACACACTGGTAGCTCGAGCTCTACCTCTTTGTCGTCACAGAGGTCCTTAAACCACAGAGTACAGAATGCACTAGTCGTATCGGGACCTATCGAGTACTGCCGAAATTGTATAAGGAGGCAGGAAGCATATCGTTTACACACCGCCAACCGTAGTGAACGCTCTCGACGCTTCCGGTTCCAGGTGCCAGGAGACGACGAATCAGGGAAGAGTTTTCGCTTGCCGTAAATAGTGCGGAAGACGAGACGGTTTGTTTTTAATACATCTGGAAGATTTTCGGAGGCGATAACGTGCGGAAAGATCTCAAGAGTGCCGGTATTCCAGCTCAAGAGCTGTGGGGGAGACGTAGTTGGACGCTCCGGAAGGAAAGGGAGAGACGGAGACGGTCATAACCAATGCCTCCAGTGAGTGGAAAGGAGGACGTTAATTGTGGGCGTGTACAGAAGATCTTTTGGAGCGGAATCACAACGACGCCGAGGAGGGGATCGGACTCATGAGGGCGGTGGTCGCGCACGGATATGATGACTGAGGTTGTGCGGAAGTCGCGGAGGAACCTCTCGGTTCCCGCGTCAAACTGTAATACTGCAGTCAGCGGAGGATATGCAGGGCTCCAACTGGGATAAACGCACGAAAGGCTTGTTATCTTTCAGTTTTGTCCTTGTCTTGTAGACCTTCTGGTGATTAAGAATAACTGTGCAATAAGCACTAGGAAAGTCACCCTCCTCATCCTCGCTACCTTCTCTAACTCCAGACTCTCGGATGTGCTCCACCTCTAAACCCGTGATTTGTTCAATTTTGATGGAGAGGATTCTACTCGGCCAGTCTTTATTAGGAGGGGAACTAGCGATGATCTCGTCGTTTCTTCCCTTTAAGTCCTCCTTCTTCTACTGATCGATCTCGCCGGGTTCGTCAGTTCCCTTCGCTTCCCTAAGTTTATTTTCGGCATCGGTCTCAATCTTTCGCTTCATCTCCCCAACGTCGATATGACTAAGTTTCGAGAGATGCTCATCTACTGACAATTTCGAAAAATATCCAACATCCCAGTACAGAGATCCGGGGCAGAGCTTGCCTTCATAGTCATACAAAGGGTCTTTCCGTGCGGACATACGATCCTTTGTTACGAGGTCAGTCATGACATCTTTGAGGGGAATTTCTACAACACCTAAGAGGTCGTCCGCCGTGCCTCGGTCTGGCAAATTAGCATTCATTTTGATTCGTGATGTGGACATGACGGCTGCAAGGAACGGTTGGTAATGAACATCACCAGTTGGTCGATGATCATTGGAAAACAACAACAAGGATTGGTGGCGCAGAGCCATTGTGTGGCTCTACACAGCAACAAACAAGATGCACCTATCAAGAACAAATCTACTCTCCCTCATTGTACATAGAAATTAAAGCCACAAGGGGGAAAGGGGGGGCGGACTCACCAGAATCCCACAACTGCAGCCTCAAATTCTCATCCGCATGAACTTCAAGCGGACCAACCAACATTGCATTTATTTCATCCCACACTGGCTCTCCCTCGTTCTCAATGACCCTGTAGAGTAGCACACGAAGATCAGCTTTCGATTTTAAAGTAATATAGTCATCCGAATGGTCAGGCTCCGTAGTGCATGTGAAAGTTGATTCGACGAGAGATGCTGTTGCCCTTGTCAGCCCAACTAGGCATCTCCGATGGTAATGAGTCCAGCTTTTCCAGCCGTGTCTGGGGTGGAGATCAGATCATGATGCTGAATGCGGTCCCATTGCATTGCAAACGCCAATCGGAGACGCTAACTCATGCCAACAGGCTTTGCTGTAGAGCTATTTCCCCCGCCAGTAAGAGTAGACCAACTTCTATTGGCCACGAAGCTGTGCAATCGCGTATCATAGCATCAGATGCAACATCATCTTGCCTAACACTATCCAAGAATCGCCCAGCTCGCGCCTTGAAACTTGGAATTCAGGTGATAATGCCTCGTGAGTCTTGTTGTGTACCACTCAGCGTCCCTCCAGTCAGACTAAACCCTGAGGCGGTTATAAAGAATTTCAGGGAAGCTTCCCTTCAGGTGCCTCGTAATCCGCTTCCGGCACACGAGACTCCAGCCTAGAGTACCAGAATTCCGGGGTTTCCATTGGCTGAAGTCCAGAAAGATAATCCCTCTCGGGATGTTTCAAACATTGCAGCCCCATGAACAGACAAACAATAAAAAAGAAATCGCAACACCCACCTAGTAGTCCACATCCCCTTTCCATACTTCTTCCCCCACCCTACAATCACGTACGGATCCCCCCTCTTCTTTTTTTCGCTCCGCCATTTCTTCCCTCCATCCCCGTCTTTGAAACCGATCGCCGATATCACTCTGATAACGATAACCCCCACAGATTCAGTATCCATCTTCTCACGGCCAGTTAATAGCGTCTTCAGATCCAAAGTCAAACTTCGTGGCGCCACATACATCCCAACCGCCTCATCAATGCTCTTTTGTAGGTACATATTCGCCACAGGAAGATCCATGATATTCAAGAAGTTCTTTGCAAGAGACACGCACGAAACATTAACTTTGGGCTGACCCAGCAGTGCTAATGTCGTAAGACCTAGAAACGGCGGGTTCGGGGTGAGTTGAACTCGTACTCTTGCAGTTGCAAGAAATCCTATTACCTCCACCCACACCGGTATTTCAATTTCGCCCACAGTCCGAAATTCGATCAGCAGGCGTGCGTTACGACTACGCTTTCTCAGACCACCCCCCGTTGCTGTGGTAGGATGGGCTCGGTATGCTATTGCGACCTCGAAATTGGCAAAATCCCCCTCCTCGGCTTGCATACCGTGTTTATCTTCGCCAGTATCGCCTGCTTCTAGCCAACGAATACCAAGTATTCTCATGCTCTCATTTCCCTGACCTAGGTTTGCAACGCGGACACCATGGACCAGTTTAGGAAGGGAAGCTTGCATTACATCCTCGAGCATATCTCGGAGGGAGCTGAAGAGAGATGGGTTGACGATGGGCCAAAGCGAAGAGAGGAGGGAGTTGAGCCAAGCTGCCGATTCGGGCGGTTTGTGTTGTACCGGTGATGTCTGTTTCTAGTTCATCTGTCAGTAGCTTATGAAATTGAAAAGACATGCTCACTTTCTACCTTTTGTTCAACCACACCTTGACCATCTAAATCGTCTTCCACCCCAGCATAAACCCACACGGCGGTTGCTGTTCCCACCCCCAGCACACCACACCCAATAACTCCAACCCCGGTTTCTACACACCCAAACCCAACTCCGTCTCTTCTCGCAACAACAACAACAGCCCAAATAAACATCAGCAGCGTCCCCAGAGCAGCAGTAGTCCTCGCTACAAGTGCTGCTCTGGTCCGGCTCTTCCTCTCCCTCTCCGTATAGTCCAACCATCCCTTCGTCTCATCCCGCACCAATTCAATCACATCATGTCTCTTGTCGGAGTCATCTTTCGTCAGGGATTCGTCTTCGGGCTGCGATTGCGGCGATTCCGGAAGCGGTGGAATACGTTCGGGTTCCTCATCGGTAATATCATGGGTAGTTATGGGGAGGTGGGTGACAGGGTCTATGATTCCTGGCTCTTGTAATTTTTGGCCGCTTCATTAATCTGCTGGGGCTCTGGGGGCTGTTGGTCTTCTCGTTCTTGGGGTTTGTTTAAGGTCTGAAGGCCGGTTTCTTCGTAACGGGTATTGCGCCCATCAGAAGTGAATCCCTCTGCTCGCGTGTCGTCCATGTTGATGTTATGTCCGTACTCTTTGTTCCGGGCTTTTCTTGATGCTCTAGCCTAGCTGGAGCTCTGCAAGGTTGTAATTGAGGTCTGTGTTAGATAGTTGAATGCCACGTCCAAAACCGAGCCCCCAGTACAACTTCCATAGCACTCTATGAGATCATTCGCACAGGGTACACGCAATGCCGATTGGTACACTAAGAGTTGAGGTTGACATGGTGACACGGCAGGTGCAAGGTACTAGGCGTGACGTCAGCCAAGTATTACAGAATCATATGTGCGCACTCGAGAAAAACTGTTGAAACGTGAAATATGGGACTTATTGAACCCACAATCTTTTGGATTCGACCATGATAGGTATTCAACAGCAGTATCACTTCTCACTCCCCACTCCTCATTCCCCACTGATCTTTCCGGCACCGGCATAAGAATCAAACATTCGAAAAGAAAATCGCGTAACCAGCTCAAAAAACCCAGTCCAATCCCGTTTGCAACAAAAAGAGGCGCATAAACGACACGCCAATAATCAATAATCAATCCTTCCTTCCAACCTAAGCCCTACTTTTACCCCTCCCCCTAATCGCCTCACAATCGCGACAGTACCATTTCACCTTGCCTTTTGGTGCCTGTGTCAACCCCGCACAATCCAGATGAAACCACTCCTTCTCGCAATCCTCTCCATCACATGCCACCATTTCTCCGTAACTGATTTGGTTGCAGTAACAATACCTCTCCTCGCTCTCATCCTCTTCACCACTTTCCTCCTGTTCCTTATCCTTCTTGGTGGCGGAGGTGGCGGTAGTAGAAATTCCCAAGCCAATCGGAGCAGTGCCAGGCTTCTGCTGTGACCTTGCTTTATGGCTTTTCTTCTTCGCTGGTTCAGATGCGGCTGTAGCCGTGGCGACAGGAGTAGCATTAGAGTCTGCGCGTTTACGGTTTCGGCTTCCCCCTGGTGTACCGGTAGAAGCCGCGCTTTTTGGCTCTCCTCCAGAAGAGTTGGAGGGTTTGGCCTTCGTGTTGATTGCTGGCGGATGGTGGTCTTCTTTCTCCTTCTCTTTCTTAGGTGGAAGAGTTGGTGTGTTCTTCTTTGGAACTTGCTCTTCAACAGTGGCTTCACTAGCTGGGGAGGGCGCACGCTGTTTCTTTTTATGCGAGACTTTTGCGGGAGGGAGTAGAGGTGGTGGTTCCTGGGTTGGTGCGGGAAGCATTTCAATATCTTCTGTTTCCGCGGCAGACTTTGTGGGCTCCTTTTTGGCGTGCGATTTGATTACTTGTGGTGGGGGAGGGGGAGGCGGTAGGGGCGGCGCAACTGCGGGCGCAGACGTAGGTGCTGCTGCGGTGAAGGGAGCTGCGGGATTGAGCGGTGATGCGACATTTGAGGTTGCAGAGAGTGATTGATTATGCGGAAGGGGTATATTGGGGGGACCAAGTAATGGGGAATTGGTTGCAGATGCGGTCGGAGTTTGCGCGGTCCTGCTGCGGGTATATTAGCTCTGGTCGAGGTGGGGCCATAGATCAGTGCGTACAACAGCAGAAGGAATAAGGAAACAGAAGTGAGCCATACAATACAATGCAAATGCACCAGCGGTAAGAACAAGAGCATAATGTAACAGGGGACAAAAAGCGGAGTACAGGAGATTGAGAAGAGAGAAAGGATAAACGAGTGATGATGGATGATGGATGATGGATGTAATATGTGTAACCACCCCTGCCTGCCCGCCAGCCTGCTATCTGAATGAATTGGAAAAGCTCACATCTCATGCCCTGTCCGGTAACTCAAAGAAATTTAAAAAAACAAAAGAACGACATGCGAAAAGATGCAATGTAATATCTCCTAACTCGCTGACGCCATACCAATAAATCACCGCAGCCTTACGCAGAAAAATAGTAGTAATACAATAGCCGAAGACAATCACCAAAAACAAAAACACCATTAAGAGGATATCAAACTGTGACCAGCCAGCCAGCAAAACTCCTGCAAACTATGACACAAACACCAAACGTAAAGGGGTAGCAGTAACTTAAAAAGACCAACGCAGCCCGCGCCAAACGTATGTATGTAAAACAAGGTAAAGTAAAGTAGGATGAAAGACTCGGACAAGGGTAGAGGTATTTACCTTCTTGGAGCCCTCTGCGCCGTACTCTTCACCTTCTTCGGCACTGGTGTGCTCGCCCTCGGACTCGCAGTACCCTTCGCAGTGGTTGCCTTTTCTCTCTCCTCTTTACTTGCCGCCGTCTTTCTCTTCTTCACCTGCTGTTGTTGCTGGGCTCCTGCCTGCTGATCCGCGATTCTCTTAGTACTACTAAGTGTCTCGTTGTCACCAGTCTTCCGAACCCTCTTCTTAATTGGCTCATGTTCCTCCTGATGCTGATGGTGCGCATAGTGATGATGTGAATTCTTCGAGTTGTTACCCCTTCCGCCTCCGCGAACATTACTCTCCATCTGCATTTGATGATGCCTCTCCTCCTGTTCCCTCCTTTCCCTCTCTTTCTCCCTAGCGATCTGTGCGGCGGTTCCCTTCTTCATCGGTTCCTTATATGCCCAATGCTCCGGATTTCCTAGGCGGTATATCTGCGGTATCTCAACTTCTACGTAGGCAAACGCGTGCTCCACCCTTGCCAAGTGTTTTTGTAAAGCCTCCACTGCCGTCGTGATAACATGAATCTTCTCGTCCTGTGTAACCAAGAGATCTGCAATTTGTCCTCGGATCTGGTGGCATCTCGCCCTCCTAGTCTCGGGGGCACCAAGGATAGTCTGGCTCCCGGCGCCTCCCGTAGTTGAAGCTTCAGCCGCTTCGTTTTTCTCCATTCCCGTAAGAATCCCCACCTGCGCCTGATTTGTGTTAAAAAGTGGGTCTGCGTCGCGCCGTCGCCGTAGCTCGTCAAGTTGCTTCAGCGCCTCCATTGCAGCATCGAACTCGTAAGGATCGCTGGCAGCCGGGAGGCGTTCAGCGGCATCGATGAGAGCGCGGAGATTCGCTTCAGGGAGACAAGCCTTCGCGTCCACTTCTCTGAGTAGCGTAAAGTGGCGGATGATCTCTGATGGTAGCGCATCAACGGCGTCTGTGAAGGCGGTAAGAGCCGGGTAGAATTTAGCGGGTGGGAGGTGGTGAGCGGAGGGTTCAGTGCCGTTGGTGGTAAGTTTCGAGGCTGCAGGTTTGCGCGCTGTTCGGGCTTGTCGGAGGGGTTGTCGACGAGCTGTGGAAGGTACTGTTGCGGCAGATGAGGGTAGCGGCGGTTTGGAAGCCATCGTGGTTGAAGTTGGTCCGAATTCGGTTGGTGGGTGAAAGGGGTCGGTTCTTGCTGTAGGTGAGTGGATTCAAAGGGTCATGACCTTTGAAAACTTAGCAGCATAACAACAATAGTGAATACGATGAATGCCGATGGTGGTTGTGCGAAAGCACAGGAACTGAAAAATGACACGCGAAAAGCGAAAAGATGAAGATGACAACACGGGGAATTGGGAAAGTAAGCTTGGATCGCGGACGAATCAGTGCTGGCGTGGGCAGAGCCGCATTCTAAACCGCACTGCCATTAACCAGCATGATCTTTTATAATTACGTGCGTACCATGTCAGCAATCAAGTTCCGCTCGAACTTTATGAGAGCTTTCAGGATTAATCCCCTGCGCGGCTGTCAAAAACTTGCTGGAACTTTCTGTGTCTTTGTCCTGCATTGCATATTGTACGCCGGTCTGGCTCAAAGCTTTCCCAGAAAGAACCATCCCAGATGATGATCATGACTGACTGTGGCTTGGTCGATTTGGTACATACTTTCTATATACCACGCAACAGTGCAACTCTTAGATTATTGCATATCCCGCACTTCTCAGCTCGGGTCCTATCCAAACGGATGAATGAGGTTGATGTATATTTTCGATATTAGACCCCCGCTCCCGAGCCAGGTACCGAGATCAGTTTTTGGACGTTCAGTTTGCGAAATTGCTTACTGTAAGTGGTCGCCGTTACAGCAGTACATACAGATACCTCAAAATCCGACAAATCTTGAAATCCTGCTCTGAGCCTTAAACCGAATGTTGTGAGTACCCTTAACAACACTCTACAGAGTGCCTGGTCTAACGGCTGAAAGAACTCAACAAGTACCACATCTGAGGCGTCTCCAAAAATTGCTACCATCTTGAATCTTGTACGCAAACGGAGACTGAATTGGAAGACTAAGGCTCAGCGTGAGCTAGAGCTTTAATATGGCGCAGATTATTCTGATTAACACCAGATGCCGAGAGCACATCGACAACGAGCACGAGTCTGAATCTGAATCTTCCATTGGCCCTGCTGGAGCTTCCTTACCCGCAGACCCTGAGACGGCTGTCCAAGTAACTACCAAAATCTCGGTTTCTCAGAAGCAGTTCATAGGACTTCATTCAAGGTAGAACTGGAGCAGCTATTATCTTGACGAGCCATCCGCCGCCAACTACAAGGTTTCCATCCCACTACCTAAGTTCTAACTGCCTGGTAACTCATTAACTTTCGGCAGGATAAATGACTCCCCATACAAAGCTGTTTCATGGTTACGTTCTGGTGGGTCTAACGGTGTTGCATACCCCAGTACTGTAGCGAGCATTAGGATTCGAACCGGCGTATGAAAATGCCACTTTATGCGCGAATCAAATCCTAAGGGCACTTCTGAGGACTGAACAAAAGTTCAAATGAGGGTCAAAAGAGGCTTTTGAACGCAAAACTAACAGTGGTGCTGTTAGATATCAAGAAGATGATATTTACCTCGACGAGCGAGGTAAGTAGAGCAATCGCGGGAATCTGGGCGTAGGAAATAAGGCCCTTTGATATACTACTAAAAACACCCGTCCGCACTGGCCCAACACAGCCCAAAATAACATACCAAGGTCGCCCAGTGATAATTATGTACGTTCGTACCTCTGCAGTATATCAGATTGTTGCGCACGGGAGCTTCCAAGTTTAAATATTTAAGTAAACGCGGTTATACTGCGCTACCAGAGACTAAAGTAGGCACATCCATAGCCAAACCTGGCGCTTGGTCGCGGTTATAGAGTAGTTGCTGTTAAGTAGCACTATATAAACATGTTAGAAGGTGTGCATAAATACAGGGCTAGGGGTTGGAACCTCTGAATGGTACTTTATATTAACGGCTCTATTGTGTTGACGCCGATTATCAAGGACTTCCAGCTGATAGTGCGGTCATATTGGACGAGACGCTGAAAGTTGCGAAGTGGAGCAACACTGCGGGGGTTCATGACTGAATGGACAAGAAACGGTGGTCGCTGTATTTAGAAGAGGAGGCAAATGTTCAATTGAGTTTTAGCCTAGAAGCATTCAGCTCTCTCCCTTCAACGGTGAAACTTAACAGTGGACGACTAGGTCTAGAAGCACTCCATATGCATCCTCTTCTCGCATAAATATATAGATTCCGGCGTGGCTGAAGCTTGCCTAATATTACCTCCAAATTTACTGGTTCGTGTAAGTTTCAGTCACCCCGCATGTTTTGGTTCTATAATAATGCCTGCCCGGAGTACCCTTCCGAAAATGGCAATTTTCAACTTCATCGCATTATAATTCCTGCGTCGGTAGTCACCGCCTGCTCTCCAGGTTCTGTTTTGGTGACAATAACATAGATGAATCAGTGGTTTAGACTCTCTGATAGTATGCTGATTCGATTGTTCCCGGCTGCTTTGTATCTTCAACTGTTTGTATTATGCAGTTGCCTTGCTGCTACTCTGATAAACTAGGAAGGTTTCAGTTCAAGTGCCTAGATTAGGATGAGGGTAAGCATCGTAAAGTTGCGGTATATTATTGGGCACATATTGTAATCAAGTGTTCTATGCTAGATGGCGAACTCCTTGTCTCATAGACTCAGGCGGGTTGCCTTTGCAGAAGCAGCAGACAAACTAGGTCAAGACAAAAATCAACTGACCTGTCTAGGTACATCTAATTCAGCACTCTCAATAAGTACCCGGCGATATGGATTAAACTAAGGCCACTTCATCCTGTTATCAAAAGTACATATATCCTCTTTATCCTAACTTCCCCCGGGTCAACTATTCCAATAGACACCAACTCGTCAATGTTAGTGGCAACAAAAAAACGTCCACTGAGTACCCTCCATTAGAATACAAGAGGGAGAAAGCATGCCCCGCCATAAACAAGTATAATAACAATAGTGAAAAGAAAACCAAGAGGAGGGTGCCTCCGACTGCAATCATTACCATCTTCAGTAGTGCAGTCAACACGTAAGCACGTCACTCGATCCATCATCATCAAACACGTAAGCACGTCCCCGATCCATCATCATCATTAACTCATCCGACCCAATCCAACCGACATAGTGAGTAACCACTTATAGCACATCACTTCTTTCGCATTCCCCATATCGACCTCTTGGCATTCACTCCGGGAGACACCTAATCCACCTTCGCATTTGCCAAGATTCTTGCTGTGTTGCTGGTAAGGTTATTTGTCAACCGGATGTTCGTCTGCGAGTACTTTTTTGTGTGCTTCAACTTCTTACGGGCCACCATCACCGGTACGGAGCTTTTAGCTACCAGATAATTGGAGAAGCTGCCCAAGAGAACACTAGATTGATCAATGTTAGCCACGCTCTCAATCTTTCCCTCGTCATTGAAGGGAACTTACCCTTTCAGAGCACTTCTGCCTCGGGATCCCAAGACCACCAGCGTTGGCTCAACAAGATCAATCTGTGATACAAGTCAGTAAGTGGCAGTAGAAAAGAAGGCGACTGTTCATACGATTTCAGTCAAAAGGTGCTTCGGACTCTTGCAATGAATAACCTCAACAACCACTTTGACTTGCAACCTCGTCTTCTTAAGAAGTTTCGTGATCAATCCCGTGATAGCCTCCGCAGCAACATATCTCTCTCTCTCCGCCTTCGTTCTTTCCCTACTTCTTTCCACAGCCCCTTCCTTAAGAGGACTGCTAGTACCAGGCGTATGAATGTGTAGAGGCAGGCCAGGAGGCGGGGTTAAATTACTGACTGCCATAGCTTGTGTTTGATCTGTAACCTCCATAAGAGCCTCGCCTATTGAGCTCTCCGATACCGGTTTAGAGCCATCCTCTATCGTATCGTGGTCCACCGCGCATATCGCAAGTAACGTATCGCCATCTCGTAGAACTGTACCGATAGTCCATTCCATGGCATACTGCGCTTCAGAAGAAAGGTCTGTGGCAACAAGATACTTTCTGGTACGCTTGCTCTGCTTCTGGATCGTCTCGTAATCTCCGCGCAGGATGGTGCGTATTACTCGGTGAGTTTCTGGCGATGAGAGAATGGGCGATAGCGACGTTTCCATGCGTTGAGCTCTGCGGATGTCAAGATCGTCTGCTTCCTGGTCCGAGGATACGGGGGTACTTGTTTGTGAGGGCACATCAAAGTTGGTGCTCGGATGTACGCCGGATCGACGGATAATGGTAGGCGACGAGGCGCTCTGAGAAGATGGTGTAACAGATATTGATGGCAAAAGAGAACGCACACTGTATTTCGATGACGACGATACTTGTTTGCCTATAAACCATCAGTATTTGAAGCCACAGTAAATCGAAATTGACATACGCTCTTCCTCGGCAGCTGCAAGCAAGCTCATGGTCTTCTTCTTCTTCTTTCCAGCAGCACCCTTCCCATTCCTGACATTCTTCTTTCCTTTCTTTTTCTTCTTTCCACCACCAGGGTCCACTCTAACATTGGTTTCCCTCTCACCACTATTTCCTCTGCTTCCTGCTTCCGATGCCAAATCAATCAAAGAACGAGAGACTCCTCCTCTTGTTCCGGGCCGCCCCCGATCCTCTTCTTCGTCGCTAAATGACCCATTAGTGTCATCGTCCGAAGATTCTGCATCTGAAGAATCCAGCATGGCGCATTCTTCCAAATCGATATCTTTTTGTAGCCTTACACCTCCATCTTTCGTTATGCTTTCTCCCGTGCCAGCTCGTACGGTATCGCCCTGTTTATCTACCACCGGCCTTCTCTCCGGCAACATTGCTAGGGCACCTCCAGAAGTTGCCAAAGCATCGTCATTAAGCTTCGCGTAAGCTCGTTCCATGTCAATCACGGTTCCAGACTCAGTCATCAAGTGGGATTCTGGTATAGGCGGAGGCGATGCCATTCTTCCCCCCACAGAAGCTCTCGGGGAAGAAGCACGGCCATGGTGACTGAAAGCAGGCTGTCCAAGTGGGGATTTAGAGCGTTGTGGGAATACGCTTGGATCGAGCATCGACGATGGTTGCGAAGAAGTCCGTTTTTTAACCCCCGACCCACTGACAGAAGGAGACATCGAGAAATCGTAAGCCATATTAGGGGCATGCGCTGAGGGAAGGCTACCCCTTCCTAGTATTCGGGGTGCACCATTGCTATCCGAGCGTGTGCGATAAAGACCATTTGACGGACTGCCAGTATCAATGGGGCTCGAACGTCCGCTGCCTGTCGGTGTCGCAATGCGAGGCGGTGGGCCTGCTACTGCATCGATCAGGGAGCTGACTGGACGTTGCGGTGAGGTAGTCCGGACCAGAGGCGAATAAGAATGTCGTGGAGAGGCAGGTGTTGATTTGGTACCCGATGAATGAGGTGATCTACGTTGTGGTCTTTCTAAAAGCTTCAGGATCTCGAGACGCTCCTCTTCGAGGGCCGATTCAAGCGACATTGGGGGCGATCTGGTTTACGCCAGCGTATCTAATGGCGGAGTTAACAGGGTAACAGGTGCCTTAGGTGGTGGAACCCGTAGTTTGATGGGTGTACGGGACGTTTGCTGTAACGTTGACGGTGACGGAAGTGGGGTGATTCCGAAGGGCGATGACACGACTCGTTTGAATAAAGGCGTAGCTAGCAAGGTAGAAATGCGAAGGAGCGATATAAGGGTATGCAGATCGGAGAGGAGAGCCTGAGTCGGGGTTAGAGAGAGGTAAGGTGTAAGGTGTAAGGTGTAAGGTGTAAGACGGTGGTGGTGGTGGTTTGTAGTTTGTCTGGTGGGACGAGTTAAATGGAGGTGGCCGTGGAGACATGACCGAGCCCTATCCAAACACCCAGCAGCCGCCGCAACAAGGAACTGACCTACCAAGCAAAATAAAGCAAGCACTTCACGAGAACTCGGTATCAACCAACTTCTGTCGACCGTCTCCTTCCTTGGAGGAATGACTCTGCGAAACGAACGAATCTGCAGTTTGGCAAAAACTTAATATATGCTCATGCTCTCTATGATGCATTGGCTCTACTCTCCCATCTATGTGCTAATATGCAGCTGCAGAGCAAGCTTTGCTGAAATTGGAGCGCGAGTAGAATTCGGACGGAGCCTCGCCTAAAATCCTACAACTTACGCTTGCATAACATATGATCCTCCATCACTCTTCAGCAGAAGTTGGCGCCCTCAAACCAAGTAAACCCCCGCATCCGACCTCTTGGCTACAGCTTAAGGCCAAGCATATTGAGGCTGTGCATGGCAATACCCATTATTCTATTGCAGCTGCATGGTCCTGAATGTACGGCGGCGAGGGTTATGGCCGCTCCAAGAGGTATATAAACGCGCGGACAGAAGTTGGCATAGAATGGGTGTGCGCATTTGAACGCACCAATTTCTAGGCCGCCGTCACACACTCTGACAAAGAGTCTTGTGGTCCGCAACATTCAATATTCCCAGGATGCGTGTAAAGTTTAATCATTGGCTAACAGCTCAGAAGAAGTCATGGCTAGAGGGCCCTAGTGTCCAGATTCCTTATCCCATGGCATGGAACGTGGAAATGTCACTCAGAAATGGGGTGTCTTTCCGCCGTGGCGACATGTCACCTCAGTACAAGCTTTTTCGTTCCGTTTCATATAGTATGCACAAACGGGAGCGCGGGAATATCTATCACGGTCACAGGCACCCGTTGACGCAGATGGTTACGTACAAACCTTGGCCTCGCGATGGTGAAAATCCAACATTTGCACTTTCGTCAAGGTGCGAAGTGCCCAGCCTGACTTGGCTGAAGCGGCGGGCTGGGCTGAGGTTGCAATTGCCTTTTCGGATAGATATCGGGAACGGTCGGAGATCCATATCTGCTCCCAGCCTTCCTTATGATGACCGCACCGGCATATGATGGGATTTCGGCAGTTGGGATAAAGCCAGGTTGCTTTCTGACACACTAGGTATTTGTATCTAGCCTGCGCCTCGCCAGGGCAAGGGCTACAACTCGAAAATGATAACAGTGGATAGCCAACCAAACGAAGAAATCGGCTTGCGTTCGAGGTTGAGTACCTCGATGTCATTTCTTTAAAGGCCTCATAGTCCGTAACGGTTCGTCCTCACATCATTGGTGGCGGATAGTGTGGACATACGAGCTTTTGGAACTGGGACAGTTCGGCTTAGATATTGGCTCTAGTGGAGCATTATGATCATTACATGCCTGGTACCTTCGCACTCCCGCATTAAATCATCACCTTTCAAGCGCATTTTCGATTCCCGGTACGTTCGGCGATCGAAGGGTGTGGGGAGTGACATGCCTCTGGGAAGGAGAGGGCGAGGGCGAATGGCCGATTGTGCTTGTAGATACTGACCACTAGCACGTACCTAGTAAATATAAAGAGTATGGGAAGTGCCTCTACACAAGTACGGACAGCTAGAGGTCATGCCTACCTGAGTGCTGTGGGTCTATCTTTTTCCCGAAAAGGTGATTTTGGCCCCTCTTTCTGGCTCCTGGCGCTGCCTTCTCAACCACTTCTTGTCAGCTGGTCACAACGCTCACTCAGAAATCGAGGTAACGTGCCACCTTTATAAATATTGGTACACATCCCTACGTCCCTCCAGGCAATCTAAAGATGGGGGTTTTGACAATGGTTCTTTATTTAGGAATGCCAGTCACACTACGGTGATTGGGCTTAACCTAACTTGCATCCATTCGTGGTGTGATCATTGAACATTTTGCTAGAAAGGGACCTGGGGCTTCGAACTATGGGATACAAAATGATCAGGGGTGCAAAACATCCAGGTTGCGAGGTGCAATAGTGTTAAGGCGGCGAGACTATCCATGCAGCAAGTCAGGAGCTGTCTCAAGGTCGATGAGCATCACGATGCTTCGTGTTTTGTTTTCTGTCGATGCATCTGCAGCACGCAAATGAATGACATTGGTCTCTTCTATCACTCCGCTATTCATGGTAATTAAAGCCGCCAATTGAAGTGTCCAACTCATTATGCGGGTACCGCAAGCTCGGAGCGCTGAGAACCGTCGTACGGTGTTTAGAAACATTAAGGTTCATTAATAGCAGAATGGATAAAGAAATTTTGGATTATGTGATATGCGATTTTGGGCGTTGTGTGTGCTAGCGATAAGTGCAATCATGTAATCGATATACACCAGAGTATGTCGATGTATGTGAATGTACACACTCATATGCAGCGATTCACACTCTGGCGGTACGTACAACATGCTATGCCACATTTCGTGCACTGAAATCATATCAAATCACTCGCACGGCTAGGGAGACTGGCTTTTTTTTATTGATAATTGATCTTCGCTATCACCTAGCCCCCCTGGACCGCGTGCTCTCGGGCCTTGAGCTCCAAGTCCCACCGGCTCCATACCACAGTCTGGGTTGTGCTCTCGTCATGGTTGTTTTGTAGATCAATCACCGCCATAACTTCGTTTACAAGCTAGTACAGGGTAGCTTTGCATAGGTCGGTGTGGTAGCCTTTGATATTCTCAGGTATGAATATATTAGCAAAAGGGTAGCGATGGGTGACTGCCAGTATTAAAAACCAGGCTAGATTAGGGCACAAGCGTCCGAAATGGGCCTCACCCATAATACCATAATACACTCTTCTACATACGTATACGTGTGCAAATTAGGTCCAGAAACGGGGTCCTAGACTCTTGTACCTGCTTTCGGATGTTTCAAGCCCTCATTTTCCAGTCCTCCATCATCAGTGCAAAATACAATATATTATTTTGATTCTGACCACCATGTTTCTGATATTCTCGTTCTCCGCCTCAGAAGCCTTAATCGGGACTTATAATTGAGATGGAGAAGGTAGAAGAAAAATACGAACCCTGTGATATTATCCCTCTAGTATCCTCTATTTTTTTTGTATGGAAGTTCAGACTGCCATTTCTGAAGACAAATTCACTTACTGACCCAATCAAAATGAGCTGGTGGAACCAAAAATTACTCCAATTCTCGCAGCTGGTACAGAATATGTATATTAATATTACCTACCAGATTTTAATAAATCTTATGCCTATAAAAGGTTGATTAACGTAGTTTTGTCCGCTCTGAATGATGTGAGGGCCAGAATTGCTGCATAAACCTAGGCATTGCATATGAGACCGATCCTTAGGGATAGGTTCTGTATAATTATACTTCATTATCATGCAGATCGATGGTAGGCGGAAAATAGCCACATCTTACTGGCAAGTGAGAGAGATCTGCACTCGTTTATTACCACCAAGCCTCATTGGTTCCAGGGACAAAGCTAACTGAAGTGAAACCAGAATATCGAAAAAAGTGACTAGAGTAGGACTCAATTTGCTGCACCCCGCGTACCTACCTGCCGAATCTTCAGTTTCGACCAATTGACTAATGGATCTCCCGGCAGTTGGTCGGAACCCCTCCGATCCAGTCAGTCCCATATGCATAAACCTAGGACGCTGCATACCCCGCCAAAGTTTAAGGTCAGCTATAGCGTTCCCAGGATTGTGAGACAGTTGCACATCATGCATATGCTGGTTAAGCGTTTTGGGGTAATCACTTCAAACCGACATCTCTACATCAGATAGCTCAAACTGGACGGCAACAACATAACTTACTTAGGTACTTTACCACACTTTCGAATTCTATCGAGACAGTGCGCTTTATCTTAATGTGCATGTCCATTGAGCCTCCTTGAACTACTCTAGACTCACTGATATGTGATCACAATATTGAAATCTTGAGTTATGTATGTGCTTTTTATTTTTAAAACACCCAGCTTTCCGAAATGCGATACAGGACGAAGCGTATAAAAAGCACCGAAGTTCCTCGACTTTGAACTTCTTCAAGTAATCAAGCAGGAATTCAGATCTCACATCAGTTTTTGATCCACGACACATATCGATATGAAGTCTATCTACATCCTCTCTTTGGCAGCCGCCGTCGTTCTGGCCATCCCGACTCCTGTGTGCTAGTTTTTCCCCAAAATTTCCCCCACCGATAAACAATGTTAATTGTATCTCTCTTTTCCAGCTCGTAGCGCTCGAAATCAGTGTTCACGCCGACAATGGCAGGATTCCCCTCCGCAGCCCCATCACTTCCAAGGATGATGACGACTACGACTTTTGCGTCCCGCATAGACTCATTCCCTGTGGGTATGGTCCAAAGCCCGACCACAAATGCTGCGCTCCCTTCGAGTGTCTCCCGATTTCTCCCGATCCCTCTGTTTGGAAATGGAGACAAGGGATTGAAGAAAGGGAAGGAGACAACAAAGCTAGTGAGTTACATTGAACAATCACTCATTCCACTATTGGCAGGACCATATATTAACCAGATACAACATCAAGGTCTTCACGAAATCCCCAATCTCTAGTCAAGTTTGCACCTCGCTGGGAGCCATCTGTGGTATTGTAGATGAGGATGATGGGGGTCTAAATTGCTGCGGGAGTTTTGAATGCACGCGTTACGGCCAGTTCAAGATCTGCTTGCCGGATTTCGAGGACTACTAAGCTAAGAAGGGGGTATCGGTAGGAACCGCAGTTAACCCCTCAAAGCCATCATGACTAACAAGTGCACATGCTGTATACAGTCAGTCAAGATTCTTATCTGCGTCAAAGACGACAGCGAACAGTTTTGTTGCCGAGGGCACATTTTGTGGCTGGGATGGCAAGGAGTATGGTAAATGTTGTGGTCCCAGCAAGTGCGTATTGTTTGGCGGAGGCCCGATGCTGTGCGTAGTACTTTCGGGCGACAAATACTACTCTAGTGCTAAGAAGGTGGTGAGTTTTTGTAGAGTGGAGAGCAATATGAAATACGTGTGGCTAATACTGCACAGGGTCTTATCCGGCAGCAATGAAGATGCGGGCGGCACTGACCAAAGTGGAGCTTTAACGGACTTCTTTATCTGTTTGTATATTTAACTGTGTATCGCTGTAGTCGACGTCTCGGAGTGTCCTGTATTCTTTATCAAATCTATTGCTCCCTGAGACTAAGAAAAAAAAGAGTTTTGCTTGATATTATTTGGGCGTTTTGATAAGTTGTGAGACGTTGGGTGTGGTTAGGGTTGGAACATGACTCAACCCAAATTCGCCACAACGATTGTGCTCACAAACAATCTAGCTAGGCGCAGACAGCTGTGTTGCGAATAACACATCCATATTCCATCCGGCAAGAACTGCCAGAGCGGGGACGAATGTATCCACTAGGTAAGATATAGAATCCCATTCTCCAACCAAAACAAGCTTCCGACGCGTCGACGTCCCGGCGGTGGACCACCTGCTCGATAGTGGCTGTATCATAGTGCATACTGAGAACAAGGCACGCTATCACTAAGCACTATAGGCAGGCACCGTTGGTATCGCTCATTATCCATCACCTCAGCCCCTCGAAGGGAGAATGCTTGATTTTATCTCAAATATTCAAGCCAATGAAATTTCATGAGAATAATAACAGACACTACGATATTGCCAGTAAACCCACTTCAGCGAACCCTGCCTAATGGTTTCAAGCTCTTGCAATTCCAGACTCTCAAAACAAAGGTTCTGAATACATGCTGCGAAGTCTTAGGAGCCACTACGCGGAGTTTCGGTGTACCCGTTATCACGTCAGATTGTGAGGATATCATGATCATACCAGCGCCACTCTGGAGATATTATTCTCATAACTAACTAGAAATATAAAATTACCCTATTCTGCACTTTCCATCGTCCCCTTATCCGCTAAAATTCTGACCATATCATCAACACACGCCATTTTCATGAGTTTCTCATGCAGAGCCTCCCCTGCGTCGCTGCAGCCAGGACCCGCTCGAGGACCCCTACTTCGCTTCTTCATGTCATCACCGTGGTGGAGGTGGGAGCAGGTGTCTTTATGGCGATTCACTCCGAATTTCGACGAAAAGGGTCTGCGGCATTTCTTACATTTGAATGGGCGGGTGTGAGTTGAGATATGTTCTCTAGGTCATTTCCAGTATATCAGCAATCCACATTAGTGCTGAATGGGGTTTGGAAACGCACCTAACACGGCACATGTAGGAGAACTTTTTGTCTTTGCATTTCGGATGCTCTGAAGGGTTGGAGGTATAGAATGGACAGCAGAAGTTCCGCGGTATTGGAGCCGATGATTGTGGGACATAAGGGTTTGCGTCGACGATGCTTGGTGCAGGTGTTTGGTGAATCGTGACTGGATTGATAAAGACGTGAAATTCGTCGACTTCAGCGGCCGCAGCCGGTGGTTCTTCATGATGCAGTATTGAATTCGAATCATTAAGGAATTCTTCGAACTCGAAGCCGTAGTAAGGTATGGTGTGAGTCATGGTTAGAGGAAGTCGTTTCAGAGCCTATTGGCATATCACGAATTCCCACCAAAGTTGGGGGTTTATATGGTCGTTCGACATTAATTGTGCGCACTAGTTTACATTTTGTTCTGCTTCCCTTTCCCGAAGACTTGAGTTCGCCGTCTTACGATATCGACCCAGAGCTCGCCCCTGGCCCGGCGTTCCATTTTGTTATCCTATCAAGAATATCGATACTAGGTAGGTAATACGGTAGAATCCGTAGAAAGATCCTGCATATACAACTGGAGACAGAAAGCCCCTGTGTAGCCCCGAGCCCTGCAAAGGCACATGCTGTCTGCTACTGCAACGGGATCTTGAACGGGTAATGCCGGTCGTTCTGGAATATAGCTCTATTTGGCTTCGGGCTTCTGTCTAACGTCTCGGGCTTCTATCTAACTAATGATATTCACTAGTGTAGCTAACAAACATGCTTGTTAGGCATACGTGAGATTCGCGTATCCGACCCCGCGGTTGACATGGGTTGTGCCCCGGATTGCGCACAATTGACCCTTTCAGCGGTAGGCCAGTCAAGTGTAACCATGAAGAACGAGGCTACATAGAGGGAAGATCTTTCCCCGGACTTGGGTACGAACGACGAAATCGGGGTGTTTAAGCCCAACTCCCGAAGAAATTTGTATTGGTCGAGCCTGAAGCTCTCCCGACTTCGCCTTCTATACCGAGTACATATTTATCCTTGTCCCATTCCCGACCATGACGTCGGAATTCAAGTGGTGTACGGTACGATTCGCTGGGCTCGGATTCCGCAGTTGGCACATGAGAACCCTTGGCCAACTCAGTGGAATGACACCTGAAGCTACTGATTCGATATGCAAAGAAGGACGCCGTTTAATTTTGCCAATGCAGTAGGAATGGTGTTGAGTCGATACCCGAAAGCCTCACAAAATAGTTTGTGAAGAATTTGCGGTTGTGTAACCCTGAAATACTGCGTGCGCGTCAAGTTGCATCTTTAGGACCACAGCCTCATGGGCTCCTTGCGGATGATGCCGAGTGGTCACTCTGAAATCCGCTGAGTTGTGATATGTCGATATCCCGTCCCGAAGATCCCTCGTTCGATTAGTTCTGTGTATGTCATGCTATCGTCAGACCTTAGTCTTGATCGGACGCTTTTCTTCCCGCTAAACAGCAGCTCGTTAGATGAGCATCTAGTCGAGACTACGTACTTAGTAGACCTGAGAATATTAGATTTATTGATCTGTACTGGATCAGACTTTTCGCCACATGTCATCTCACATGCATATATTTCCCCAGGTTGCGCCACACATAAGCCAGGATGTGGTATATATAGTACTCTCCAACGAGTGATGTTCGAGGCTGTGCTGGCGTTTCCGCGGTAGCGGATTAGCAAAGCCCTCATTGTCTTCGGGATAACCAAGCAGCAATTCGGTGTACGTATGTAGAGATTAGAGAGGCTCGGTAGCACACTGGTCAGCTGAAACTGTACTCTAAGAGAGTGTGTGAGGGATAAATCACAATAATGAGCATGCACACGCAGAGCGAGATACAACTGGAATCAAAGTAAGAGAGCATGAGAAAGGGAGCAAACAAAACAAATCAAAAGAAATCTAAAGCAGTTCACTCCACAGCCATCACAGAAGCCCCGCAGAACGGGAGTGGCTTCCGGATGGCTTACGGGGAGAGGAGGCTTCGACGCACGATCTCGTCGGCGAGCAAAACGCCTTCTACGGAGCTTCTAGCCGCAGTTTGCTGTTTCATCCCCAAGGTATTTGCCGAGCCGTCTGACGTCCCAAACCTATATGCCGGCATATCACAAGACGAGTAGGGATGGGTGATTGGAGCAATGTGCTTTTGCTAATGTACTAGATGAACAGCACCTCAAGCAGACATCCAAACGTGCGTTGATGGCTGTTTCTATATGTCGCCGATTTACTGGTGTTGTAGCCATTCGGGTTTCGGGCTACCAATCTACAAAAACATGATGCGGTTTATGTCATGGAAACTGTTCCACACATCAGTCCTCTCGCTACAGTCAGCGTGGGTCTCTAACGGTCTTACTCTCACCGCTGGATTCGGTACCAGCCTTAGAATCTGCTACTAATCACGACTTGATGGTATTGCTCCTTTTGTCGGGATTCATTCGTAGACTTCGTTCCCATGTCGGAAATCTGAACCCGAGGGGAGTTCTGCGGCCGTTTGTGATTACTGAGCTACCGAACAAAGTACGTGTTGAAGAAACTAGTTTGAAATAGACTGAGCTCAATATCAAAAAGCTCCCTTGCGGAGGGTGGATGAATGGCACAGGGAACAGGGGTTTGTGGGTGAATTCTAGGCCGCAAACAGCCTAGGTATCCGAGTAAGAGTCGCGATGATCCACGATCCTTCGACTTCAATCACTCTCCTCCCAGAATCGCCGTGAAACGCACATATTGGAAGGCCTGGAAATAAGACGATATGTGGGCAAGAAGGTGTACGAAATCAAACGCGATGGAAATATGCAAGTTATATATTCCGTATTTTGAAACATACTAACGTTTGAATCTGCAGCTTCCACAAGACCAAGCCATGATGAAGTTAAGATGAACACACAAAACTGACAGGCATCTCCTAGATGCCTAAACCCCACGGAGAGGGGATCTCCTCCTTATATTCATCTGCTATACAAAACTTGTTCTTGACTTTCAGCATCGCTAGCTGCCTTGGTATCACTGTCAACGCCATATGCCTTTGCAAATGTATCCACGCAGTCGGCCCACTAGCTCTTCGTGGGCTAAAACGGTTTCATTACCTTGGCCCTCAATAACTTGGGCCAGAGGTGAAAATCGAAACCGTGTTGTAGAAAGTACTGCGTGCTAGGTAGATCACAGCATTCTACTTGTATCTAGCTGTTGCATACGGGACGACGGAACGAGACGAGACGAGACGAGATAGGGCCGACTCGTCTCGTTAGCCATCTACCCGGAACAGCGCCACCCAAATCACCCGGGTAGCCGCGAGTTAAACATAATCCTCCAACATAGCGCAACGCCCAGTTCCTGGTCGTGAATTTCTAGTAAGGCGGAAGGATGTAGCAGTGCAGCATTACAACATCGCCTCAAAATGAACTAGTATGTACCGACTCATGAGTCGTCTCGTGTGCAGCACTTCCTGGTGAGATGTTGCGGGAATCGAGACCCTGCTGAAGATAAGCGAGCCCAAAGGGGTTGATCCGATCCGACAAGCATGCCCAAATATGTCCGATCAGAGGGTAGCCGTGAACCTTGGAGGAAATTGACGATTAAGGTCTTGCTCCCGCCGGAAGACTGGGCGGCAAGAACTCTGCGGTCTCCATGTTGGGGCGAAATTGTTGACCCGTGGATCGTTTATGAGAGGTGGACGAGGTCGGAGCTGACGCTGGGGAGATAACGCGAACTCCCAGATAACACGTTAAACGCTTCCCATCTTGGGAAGACCTGTGGACTCCCGCTTTCGGCGTTTACTCGCTTCGCATCTGGGGCTCGAGAGCCCAGCTGAATCAATAACACTAATCTCGCTATGCTGGGCTTGATTGAGATACGGAGGAAGATGCGAGATGCTTAAAATACCAACGTGTGGGGCGCCAAGTATGAGGTTCTAATGCAGCCCCCGCTAGGTAAGCTAGACGGACGTCGAGGGGATATTGACCTTTTGTATATAGGAATAAAGAAGTGACTTATCCCTACTTCAATTCTAGATGAGAAAACTGTATATAAACACCAAACGAAGCACAGCAGCCCAACTCAAACCCTGCTATATCTGCCTCCAATCTCTGAAGCAATGTATAACTGCTAAACCCAAGAGAGAACAGAAAAAAACCCAATCGGCATAGTCTCGAACGCTGACGCTCCGAGAGTCAAACCGCAAATTCCCATCACCACCATAAACTCCGGACGAAATCCCCCAAACGCCTAAGCATTCATTTCATCCACCTGCAACCTCTTCAACTCCCTTGTACCTTCCGCAAACAAAAACGCACCTGGAACGACTATGCATGCCAATACCGCCTGCAACGTCAGAGCATTCTTCATATCCCCATCCTTGGTCTTCATGGCGTCCATCCCAAGCAGCATTATCGCACCAATCAACTGGCCTCCACACCACAGCAAACTACTCGTCCACTCTGGCGCAATGGGATACGTGAACTCCACACACAACTCCAGCGCCAGCGGCATCAAACAGAAGCTGGTACCACCTAGGATCGCCGCAATCACGAACGGTCCTGCCAACATGCCGTCGTGGGGTGCAAAGACAAAGGCCACAAAGGACGCTCCGATGATGGGGACACAGATCTTGACCGCGAGGAAGTACGAATGTGTGCGATCTATGATTGGAGATACGATTGCGGTGCTGACGAGTCCGGTGACGATAAGGAGCGCTCCAGTTATTCCGGCGTCGTTTTCGCTGTACCCTCGTGGCATCATGATTTGGTTCAACAGAGATGAGAAGGCGTTGAAGAGTCCGACGTAGATACTGAACATTATCATCATAATCCAGAAGTTATAGTTGCTCTTGATTGTAGTGATGGTTTCACTAAATGTAGCTTTCGCATGGCTGCCACTCGCACACGGTGGAGACGGAGGATGCGCTGGGAATCCAGCCCAAAATAGCGATCCAACCGTTGCGATGACAGCGACATATAGTACCATATTTGGAATATCCGAAGCCTTGGTCGCGAGCATGGGGTCAATGAGTTGGGCAAGGGCTGCGCCGACCGGGTTCGAGAGGGATACGACAGCAGTAGCAGAAACACGTCCCCGAGGAGTGAACCAAAGGTCGCTGTAGTGTGGTGCCGCGTTTAGGAAAAACGGCTGACTGAAGCCCATCAAAATCTGGCCAAACATGGTAGCGCCAATGGACTGACACCTGGTTCCTGCATAACGAATCCAGCTTCCGACAAAGACAAGCCCCGAGGCGAGCAGGAGAGTTGGCTTGATTGAGTACCGCCCGAGAAGATGGATCACGGCGCTGCGGCTTGTTAGTGCTTTTGGCGCTCGACGCGAGGAAAAGTTGACAACGTACGGAGTCGCAGCAATATACGCGAAGAAGGTCACAGTGCTGAGCCAGTTGACGGGCGTCTCTGTAGAGAGATGGAACCACTCTGCCGCGTGGTTCGACACTGGGGCATATGTGAGCCAGCCCCAGGATACAACAATATTCATCATCATCAGCACTAGGATGCCGAGCCATCGTCGCTTGTACACGCGGTACTGAACAGGAGCGACTGCTGAAGTGTCGGCGGTGGAGCGCGCACGAAGTTCTTGAGTGTCAACACGGTCCTCAACGAAGGTCTGGGACTTTTCCTCAGAATTGCGTTGTGCCATCGCGGTGGTTGACGACGACCGAAGCTGTCGACTAGGCGGCCTCTCTAGCTCGGTGAAGGGGAAACGCATCGATCTGTAGGGAGAAGTTGGGGTTAAGTACTACCAACTCCCTTTATTACCTGTATATAATTACCGACCGGTATAGAATAGCTGCCCCTCGGGTTTGTCTGCGATTCTGTGAGTGTAGATAGAGTACCTATGTCAGCCAGTACTGGCTGCTGGGGTCTGGAGTGAACATTTTGACGGATCTCTTGATGGCGCGTGCATTGTTACTCCAAACCCAGGTAAGTACCGAGTACAAGGGTATTTCGGGCGTGGTGACACAGGGCAAAAGAGCGCACGACTTTTTCCCCCATACAACGAGAAATGTCAAGATCCTCATCATTCGCTACACAACAAATATTTTTCTGAGAAAACTTCATAGAAGCATCTCTGGTGGCCTATTATTACTCATTTCTCTTTCAGAAACTCTCAATTGTTGTGGTGGAGATGTAGAATTTCCACACTTTATGGGGCGTGCCCGACTTTTGGTATCCTAGTATCCCCCTTGCTTTCTGCCTGAAAGCCTAGTGGAGGCGAGACGTTGCGATGGTTGGGGGAGAAGGAGGTGGGGTGTCACAAGTGTAACTCGAAAACAACTTGCGGCTGATACTCGGATAAGAACTACTTTCGGTCCAGAACCAGAACCCGAAACTAGACAGGGGGATCAGCCGCTGCTCAGATGGCTGCGAATGGGTTTATAAATGACGCTCTATTCTAGGCCGAATCACTAGGAAAATACCTCTGGGAAGCACTCACTGAGGGAGAAACAGATGATATTGTCGTATCAAGACATGTACCCCATCATTTAATAATAACTAGCCTAATTAGAGTTGCATTATGCTTGTCTAGTGTAAGTCATTTGTGTTACCAATTTTAGTGTCTGTCGGTTTGTGATGGGTTTGTCGATATTCTTTGAAGCACCGCTGTCAGCTTCTTCAATAAATCGGTTGAGAGACTGAATGGGTTGAAGGTTATCTGAAAGTCAGTACTCCAAATGCTGGGGGGCGTGGAAATTGACGCACCTTCAGTAACATCTTGTAGAGTAATATATTAACCATCCAACTCTTCGTCTAGATTGCATGTACATGAACTGGGTAATCGGCTTCACCGCTGCTCGAATGATGAGCCAGCTGATTTACGAACCTGCCGGCACTGGCTGGTGAATTCGAGTAAACTCTTGCCAAAACATAAAGGATGTTCCATGAGAATGTACCACTTCTTGCACCTGTCCAATGACGTTTTAGCAACTGATCTTTGCTAGTTATCAAACACTTAAGATGCCATTGTTGAGTTTTCTCCTTTTTTTCAGCGGCCAAGGTTGTCCCGCTTCATGGGGAAGGGAAGGCCAACGTAAGTTGTTGGCCTCGGAATGAATCTGGCTCAGCAAGCGGGGAAGTAAGCATTCGTAGTCTGAGACGTCTCGCGAAAATTCCCATGTCCAAATCTTGGTCTCGAACCGCTACTGGCGTAGCGAGTAACAGTCCGAGACTACTTATCCAAATTTCTTCTGGATTTCAAACAGAACCAGTCTAGCGTAAAAACTTACAATCGAGTTCAGTCAGCAGCCAAGACTTGCCGCACCGGCCTTCACAGGTTCACCAACTGGGGGAAGTCATGCACACACACAGTCACAAAGCCCTCGCCTCATCCAGCAGCATCCCTCTCAGGGCCAACGTCAAAGGTTCGTCCTCCCGTGATGGTGAACCACAATCCGCCACAACACCCTTCGCTTGCTTCTTTCTTTTTTTGCGATTAGAATGTGACCTTATGGAATTGCATATCGCTAAACTTTCGTCGCGCGAATGTCGTCGTCGTTGTCGGCCCGTCGCTGTTCCCCCCCGCTTTCTTTTTGGATGCGGTGGGGGACAGTGCCAATTTTGTCGGTGACGATGACGACTGCGCAGATATTGAATGAATTGTAGATGAACGAGGAAGAGCTACGTTTGCTGCGCGCTGCGGTGGGAAACCTTACCGACGACAATGACCTCAATGCCGACGCTGTCCCTACCATTGCGATTGCTCAACCCGCCGACACAATTATCGCCGACATTGGGAACCTACGCGAAGAAGACCTCGATAGCCTGCTCTCGCAGCTCCAAGAAAGTCTATCACAGCAACCCGAGCCCGTCCCTGTAGCTGTGCCCATCCCACAAGGTAATAGCAATACCGAATTCCATTTCGACCCGGGACTTTTGGAGCAAATCTTGGATGCGCTCGCTCGAGGAGACGGTGCCGCTGCAGCCAAGGGAGAAAACAACTTCGCGATTCAGCAGGCCTTCGAGACATTTTCACGTTCTCGCCATGATGACAACTCGCAGAACTCGACGCCGACACCGGAGCCGCCAAATCATATGCTGCAGCAGAGGCAGGAACAGGCTGGGATCTTGATTTCGAACGAGATATATCGACAGCGGGATGGAGAGGTGCCCGAAAACGACGACCCCGAGAAAGCAGCCGAGAGAGAACGGGTACGCGAAGAAAACCGCGAGCGGAAGAAACGATGGAGAGAAGTGAATCAAGACAGGAGTGAGTGTGGTGATACTCCATCCAGTGTGATTGATTTCTGATGCCCTCTAGACAAGGACAACGACCTGCGCTGTCGCGTTACTAAGAGGGCCGCCCGACTTTATGGACCCCAGTCGAGTCCTGCGAAATCGGCCTGGATTGCGTCAGAGTTCAACAAGCGCAAGCAGAAGCGAGAGCAAAAGGAGAAGGCACGAGGTGATGGCTCGAACCAGTCTAATGTTTTCAACACGCAGCTACGGGTGCTTAACGATTTCAAGTCTGGCGATCCGCAGCCACAGTTCACCATGGATGGCCTGGTGAATTTGATAATGAAGGCGCCACCGGAGGTAGTGACTGAGTTGCACAGAGTCGCTACTGAAATCTCGGGAGTTCAACTACCTTTAACTCCCCCCAACCACCACAACGTCGCAGCGCAATCCTTTCCACAACAGACATCGTATCCCCTGACCCCGACTATGCAGGATCAGGTCAACTTTCCTCCCCAGCCACCCGAACAAGGTCCGCCAGAGTGCTCGGACACCAACACTCTAGAAGGTATTCTCCAAGGGCTTGCCTCAGGGGGCGAAGTTCCAGAGGGCTTCGACTTGATATTAGCAGAGTTAGCCGGCGAGGCACCGAAATCACCAACTCCTGAATCGGAACCCGCAGTCGAAACGCCCAAGATTTCACCAATAGAACCTCCTCCCACCCCAGAGGGTATGGAAATCGTCAGCAACCTCGAAGAGATAAACGTCGACGAGCTCCTTGCAGCCCTCGCGGCGGCTGATTCAGACCCAGACCTAGTCCAGGATGTGTTAGGAGGCGTCATAATGAGCACACAGGACGGCGACGACGACAACCGTCTGGAAGCTCTGAGTGCGCTGCTTGGATCAGATGTGGGCGAAGGCACAGATTGCGATATGACGGAAGAGGCGCTAGAGAAGATCATTAACGACTGCGGCATTGATCTATCAACCGCCAATGTCGGGGATTTGACGAATGCGCAGCTCACCTCGATCGACGAGGCCATATCCCAGCACAATGAAGAAGCCGCTATAGATATTCCCCCCGACGCACTCGAGGGCATGTCGATGGAAGAAATCAATCAGCTGTTGGGCGCTCTCAACAACGCCGACGAGTTAGCCCCTACTACTTCTACCACCCCCACACCATCCCAAGATCCATCCGCACACTACACCCCCGAAAATGTCGCTGCAATTCTCAAAGCCATCTTTGAAGGTATCACATCCCCAATCCCACTGCCTACGAAACGACAACTACCACCACCACCGCCCCGCCCGGTATTCCAGTGTAGTGTTGATATCCTCCGTTCACCCACCTCCAGCGAAGCCAAGAGACTTGTCCCGCTAAAGCCGCCGCCGTATATGACTATGCCCACCAAAACCACTACCAGTATTGGCGCGGTACAGCTACCGATTCCGCTACCCCCGAAACGGAAGACTGGGGAGGAAGAGAAGAAGATTAAGGCTATGGGATTCCCGCCGTTAATGGCGGGCATTAAGAGGAAGGCAGAGTAGCGGAATGTTTGTGAGACAGGTATGATGCATGGAGCGCGGAGTTGGTTTTTGTTTTCCGCTTGTCAACCCTTGGCGTTACTTAAGTGGAGGAGTTTTTACCTTTGGAAGGCGTTCGGTGAGCCCAGGACAGGTTCAAAAAGTTTTTTATTGATAGACACATGATAGTATGATAATGGTGGTCTTGCATGCCGGAAAAGGGGTTGGAAGTAAAATGTTATGTTATGGAATAATGTTTTTTGGTGGTGGTAGTTTGGCTTTGTAGTACGTGTAGAGTAGGATGCACTTGTACTTTCACTCGCCGCGTCGTCTTGTACTCCCAACGCCTCGCCCCTTCATGCATGTATATACTTGCACCATCTATTTTTGGCCAATTGGCGTTGAGCCTGCCTGTGCTGAGTATAATGCAGCCCAATATATGCACAGACGATCCAACAACCTGGAATCCCGAATGTCTGACTTTATTACTTTACCCACCCACCGACCGACCAACTGGAGAACTGACTGACAAGACCGACGAAGCACTACGCCCTTAACAGACAGCTCTCGACACAACGACAATAATGACACTACTCAACAACCTGCTCCGCCCTCACCGCCGCGCCCACGGTAGCACCACAACCCCCGCACCTCCCACCGTCGCGCCATCCCCGCCGCCATCCGGCACCGCCGCAGCATCTTCCACCCCACCAACCCTCTCTGCGCTCCCGCCACTAGACATCGGCTCGCCAGATCTGGGGGAGCCGGGACAATGGCTCGAAGCAAAAACCGCGAGCGCTTCTCCAGTAGCTGCACTCCCACCACCACTACCCCCAACGCCATCTACTACAGCGACAGCAACCCCCGCGCCCACCACCTCCTCCCTCTTCTCGCGAACATCAACACCCTACACCGCGTTATCGTCCGAGATCACGCCAAAACCCACGCCTCGTCCCAGTGCCAAGACTTCGAATACAATCATGTCGTCGGCCGGCGGCATTGGACACTCCTTGGCTGCGCAGGCGGCAGCGGCATTGGGCACAGGAGGGTCCGAGAAACCGGAGAAGTTTAAGGAAAGCAGGAAGGAGAAGCTGGGTCGGTTGAATCCCATGAGTTTGCTACGGCGGAAATCGAGCCAGAGAGATCTTGGATTGGATAAAGATAGACTTCGGACTACGATGGATTTGCCGGATAACTTTGATCCCGGGATTATTTATGGGACTAGACATCCGGATTGGAGTAGTCATCCCAAGAGGGGCGTTGAGGAGCAGAGGAGGAGCTTGAGTCCCGTGCCTGTGGGGCCGGGTCGAGATGGAAAGAGACAGGTGATGCTGGATCCCGGCGATGGAGAAAACATTGATGCTAGAATTAGTTTTTCGATGTCGCCGGAGGATGTGCGGGTGGAGAAACAATTGCCGCCACCACCGTCGCCGCCATCAGGTAGTCCGCCGCCGCCTCCGCCCCCACTCGTACAGATAGAGACCCTCAAGCCCGATGTTATGTCGCCAGATACACCAATTACGCCGGCAACTATTGTGCCGCCAAAATCGCCAACATATGCTGTCGATACGCCAGTGACTGAAGGACGTCGTGGCGTAACGCTAGTGGACCATCCGTTAGCCCTCCCGCACCACCAGATTGTCAACACCTCGCGCTTCAGTTTCGAGGGGAGTAGTAATGCTCCGAGTGCTGCAGCGTCGATAAAGCAAAAAGATGATGACGATAGATCCTCGTTTGCAGATGGTAGCTTCCAGTTTGATCTCGATGACGATGACGATGGAGATGAGGATGATGGATTTGCACGGGCCAATGAAGGGATTGAAGGGATATTTGAGCATGACAATACCAACATCCCCGACCAGTACAACGCGCTCCAGGCTGCGGTTGATGCGATGAAGCTAAGCATGGCCCAAGAACAGCAGGGCATTGGAATGGCGTTGTCGGGCGATGTAGCAATCCGACCTCAGACTGGCCTAAGCTCTGGTGCGGACATGGATTTGCCGTTTATGGGTCCACAACCTCTGAAACAACCCAAAGAAATTGTTCTGAATTCCAGAAAACGACTCGCAAACCCGCGAGGCCTGGATTTCAGCGACGACGATTTGGACTTTATAGACGATGAGCAAGAGCTTGCAGGTTATGAGGATGATGATGATGATTTATATTACGACGATGGCATTATTACTGAGATGTTTCCTGAAGCACTGAGGCCTCAATCATTAACAATACAACCCCCCACCGAGGCCGTATCCCCTCCCAAAGATCCTACAGAGAGTGTAGTCACAGAACAAAGCGTAGCCCCTTTTGTCCCGCCCGAGCCAGGCACCGTTGCTGCCAACCGCATCTCGATGGCCACAACCGGTATCTCCTCCGGACTGGTTCCCCAAGATGGCTCAATGGCCACGCAGCCCAGCGGTCCTGCCACAGCATTTCCACCATTCATAAACCCTGTCGGCGGCGGCCTAGGCTTCACCCAGGAACAACACCAATTCTACGCTCCCAACGTCAACGGCACTCTCCTAAATGGCATGGCCCTAAGCTCTCTCACCTACACACTACAACAATACCAACTCCAGCAACAACAATCCCTCGCCGGCGCCCCGCAAAGCCCATCAGAAGGCTACGATTCAGACATCAACGAGCGCCCCAACTTCGGCACCGACACCATCGGCGGCTTCGAAGACTTCGACTACAATGGCGACGCTGACGACGACTACTTCGATGACGAAGCCATGGTTGCCGCTGCAAACGCGGAGGCACTAGCAAGCGACAGCGAAGGCTTCTACGGCTCCGAATTCGGCTTCTATCCTAGCACCGCTAACGGCGGTCTCTCCTATGCCGGTGGCTTCTTTGGTGCTGCAGGCGCGAACGGTGATGTCCTAAGACTACCGATTCGTCGGCCGTCCCTCACGCCCATCTCAGAGCGCTCAGAGAATAGCTATAGAAACAGCCTGGTCTCTCCTCTCCCTGGTTCCCAGGGCGGCTGGGGATCCGCAGGGCCATTATCACCGGGGAGCTGGAGCGCCGAGACAGGCGAGGAGCTAAGTCTGGGACAGCTGTTACAGCTACGGCGGAACGCATGGGGCGGGAGCAACGGCAGCATCCGGAGTTCCGGCAGCGCAGGTGGCGGCGGAAGTCCAGCGGCCGGAAGTCCAGTGAGCAGTCCATTGGGGTGGCCAGTGGCACTGGCGGCAGTGGGGATGGGGACACCGGTGGCTTCAAAGTTGGGGGTTGAGACCGAACAGCAACAGCAACAACAGCAGCAACTTGGAATGCTTATGCATTCTGCCCCGATTTCTCCGGGTGGTTTGATGACATCTGAGCAGTTGCAGCAACACCTGCAGATGGGAGTTATGCCGTTGCATTCTCCGCCAATGCAGCCGCCGCCGGGGTTAGCGCCGCAGTCACCACCGGGGGTAGCAATGGGGTTGACCCCGCCGGGGTTACATCATGCTGGTGCGAAGGCGATGTTGCCGACGAAGGGGAGCTTTGAAGATCCTTTAGAGCAGCAGCAGCAGCAACAGCAACAGCAACAGCAAGTGGAGAAGTCGTGAGGAAGGAGGGGTGGTGTATGTTGGGAGGTGTTTTGCAATTTTATTCTTTTTGGTCAGGAGTTATTGCTTTCTCGTGTAATGCATTATGATGTACATGTATCTGTAGACCTTCGTTGACGGTTTTGATGCCTTTCCTTTCTCTCACGGTTGGTTGGTTGGTTGGTTGGCTAAGGTGGCGTAGTATTGATTTTGGATTTTTCATATTTCAACTTTTAGGGGAAAGGATGATGGGATGGGATGGATGAGTAAAAGTAGAGTAAATAACTACCTCCGTATAATCACTCGCTGTTGTGCGTTTTATTTGTATCCGTGGTGGATGAAGGTGGAGGAGGAAACATGGATTGGATATATAGAAACCCGAAAAGCGATTCCAGAGCTCTTTACCTCCAGTTCTTTCCGCACCAGATCCAAATATACTAAAGAGGAAGATACTAAGCACTAGAGAGAAAAAAATGGTATATATATAACGATCGATCAGCTACCCAGACTCAACGCTTCAAAAGAAACAGGTTCAAGGACACGCAACAAACTGGCAAAAACGCAAGACAAAGGGCGGGAGCCGGTTAGTACTACAGAACGCTAGCCCTCCACCGCTCCACCATCTCCCGCTGTCTATTATTCATAGCGACCTCCTGTGGTGTCAACGGAACTACCCCCCCGCCCCCTGTCCCCCCTCCATTCACCCCCATAGCCATCGCGCCATATGTCATCCCATTGGGCATTCCTGGCATCATCATTCCGTTCATTGTAGGCATACCGCCCCCCATGCTCCCCATGCCCCCCATGCCCCCCATGCCCCCCATGCCCCCCATGCCCCCCATGCCTCTGTTGCCCCCAACATGCATATTCCCCATACTCATCTGCGGCCTCAGCATCGTACCACCAATTTGATGTACTAGTCCTCCTCCACCACCACCGCCACCACTACCACCACCAGTGTTGGGTCTGAGCATCGGCGTACTCCTCCCCATCACCCCTCCTCCATGCTGCCCATGTAAGATCGTCGCCATACTAGCGCGTTTCCGAACCTCAGCCTGCACAGCCTTTGCTTCAACACTAAGTTTCCTCCTTTCCTCCTCGTCTCTCAGCCGTTTCCTTCGCTGGGCCAGCGTCTCCTCCTCCGGCGGCGGCGTAGCAGCGGGAGTGAAGCTAAGTTCCAAGCTTCCGTCGCCAAATTTACTCGCCCTCTTCTCCTTCGTCTTTGAGTCTTTCAGCCGCTTCATCCGCTGCGCAAGCGTTTCCTCCTCCACCTCTTCTTCAACCTCCAGCACCGGGATCTGCGGAATCTGCGGGGGTGGAATGGTGGAATGTACATTTTGCTGTCTGAGCCTTTCCCGACGTTGAGATAGTGGCTCGGCATCCTCCATTTCTTTTTGCAAGAGCAGACCTAGAGGAACATCTTCATCCCTTCCTCCCCGGTGCGGACCGCGCGACACGTGACCTTGGTGATACAGAAGGCCCAGCGGCACGTCCTCGTCCTCATCAGCGCCTTCTTCCTCAGGCTCTTCCCATGCGAGATGAGGCCGCTTTTGCCTCCTGGACCGTGCCTGGACCTGAGCTACGGCATCGAGTTCCAGGAGGGTACTGCGGATACCGGAAGGGAAGGCGGAGGCGGCAGTTCGGGTTCGGCTCTTTTGTTGCTGTTTTCGAGATTCCAGTTCCGCCAGGAGTGTGGTGGGTAAAGTTTCCCCGCCAGGCCCCACAGGAGGGGGGGTCTCGTTATTGGTGGAAGCTTCGAAAGAATGGGAATTACGTAGCTGCTGTGCCTCACCACCATCCACCGACGAGCGCGGGGACTCGCCGGGATGCAACATCACAGTCATTGCTACCGAATTGCGGTATTCATTTCTCATCGGCAGATGCGAGGTGCTTGATGTGCCGGTCATCGGATGATCTGTAAACGCTGCAGCTGGAGCACTCGCCGATGCGTCGAGAATCGAATCGAGGGTTGCAACGGCTGATAACTCCTTGAGTTCCGGCGCGACGGAATGTGGCACAGACTGCATGCTGTCAAAGAACGCGGAAGCCCGTAGAGCAGGAGGTAACTTTGAGAGCCGCCGTTCATCCAACTTTTGTGGTAGAGCAGGGTCTGGTTCAGCCGTCCCAGGGGAGGCCCTTGCATCATTGCTATCACCCCATACCACGGACCGCCTATTTCCGCTTTTGTCATCACCGGCGGCAACGTCGGAAAGCACTTGCTGTGAGGCTCGTTTTTGCACTTTTGTGAGGCGGTTACGAGCTTTGCCGTCTTTTGCCATTAGCGGAGGGAGATTAAGAACTGCTGGGACAGGTGCAGGATAGTAAACGAATCCAGAATCTCGCGAAGACTCAGATATAGAGGTGCCTGCACTTGCGTAGGATTCTGGCCGTAGATTTTGCTGTGGTCGAAGCTGGGGGTTATGGAGATGCGATGTGTGCTCGGGATTGTAGCGATTTGCGCGCGGCGGAGGATCTGCTACGGACAAAGGAGGAAGCGTGGCACTTTCGGGAGTGTAGTGTACACCGTCGAAATCCCGAAAAAAATCCCCACTGGTTGAATAAGACCTTTCCTGGTGTACTGGTCTCAATGCAGGGTGAATATCCTCCTCTCGGTAGTCTACCTGATCGTGGTGATGGTGATCATTGGAGGATAAGTGAGACCTAGGAGCCTCCCCGCCCAGGTCGGGTTTCTGTCCTTCCATACCTGCATTGTCACGTCTTTGGTGCCGTGTCTCTCCTGCTGCAGCAGCTGGGTCCCCGACACGCTCCCAATGCCGATCCGTGCCGCCATCCAATTGGCTGCTGCTGCCTAGATCGCTTTTCCAGTGGTCGTGGTTCGTGACGGCCAAAGGTGATTCTAGCGTATTCCTCCTACTGTCCACCAGAACTCCGGAATTCTCTACCCCAGCGCCGCCTTCATTTCCTCCTCCACGCTCAAAGTATCGCGCGTCATCATCAATATCCCCCGAAATTATTTCATACGAGTGCACGCTCCCAGTTCCATCGCGCGAATCTAGCCTTTGTACCATCGAGAGAATGCTCGACATATCGAACGCGCTACCGCCACCCGTTGCATCACTGTCGCGGTGGAAGTCAAGTGATAACCGAGCGGAGATATGCGAGTGAGGTGGCGGCGGTGGAGGAAGGATCGAAGACGAGGTTCGCGAAGAGGGATCATCGAGATCTTTGGGCATGGTCGAGGTGAGGTGGAAGGAAAGGTGAGTCGCAGCCCGGCTTGGATGGAGGGGGGGGTAGCAATGAGACGAAGAGCGACGAGGGATGGAACGAAATAAGTAGGGTTCCGGCAACAACAAACTTCGATGATGATAATTCTGGTAATACTTATCTGACAGTGTAGTGAGGCGAAAAGATGCTTCTACTTCTGGCGACTCTTCGGTTGCAAAGCGAACATGCAGGTAAAGGTAAAGGTAAGAGTGAGGGTCATCGTGAACTTTAGCCCCTGTCAACAATGATCTCCCTTATCCTTTATAGCCAAGGTACTTATAAGATCAAGAATTGCCACCACCTCAACCTCACACCTACACCACCCACCTAAAAGAGCTCCTGCAGACCGAATCCTTCATTTCATACTTATTACAATCACGGTCAAATCCCCGATCCTAAATTTCCAAATTAATCAATTAATCAGGCAGCATTATCGTGATGTCTGAATAATTATTAACGTTCAGGTGAACTGATAGCCAAAGTCAAGTGCAACACGAAAAGCCCATCAATTTTATTTCATTCACCACGCCAGACAACTATATAGAGGAATCAACATGCCTTGAAATCGAAAACCTATAGCTACAACTTTGAACTTTGATGACACGGAGGCATGAAAGACAGAATTAAACTGTACCCAGAGGAAAAAAACACGGACAATACCACCCTTATTCTCAGATCTATTTCTTTCATTGTAACAGCAAGAACCAGAGCTTCCTTTCCTTCTTGATTTACTTCTTAGCGAGCAGCTCTACGATGCTCTGTTCGGCAGACTTGAGATCCCAGTTCTTCTGGTGGACGATGTCCAAAATGACGCGAGCATCAACCATGCGATATTTGTTCCTGAGGTGCTTGATGACATTCTTTGTGGCTGGATTCATGAGATTGATCATTATCTGCATGCGCTGGTCCGATGTCCAGTTCCCAGATCTCTGTAGGGTTGGAGCAGTGGGCGAGGGACCAACGGAAGCGTCGGAATTTTGATTAAGCTTTGTCTTTGGATTCTCACCATTCTGAACGTTTGCCTTCTGTGCCAATATTCTCTTGTGGGGAGGCGTGTTCGCTTTTGCTTCGTGTTGCTTGGGTTGGGGACTCGGGCTAGCATTGGGCCTAACTTCGAACGGACTGGCAAGAGGGTTGAGACAGCCGTCTTCCTTTGGAAAATACCTGCTTGGTCGTAGATGCTCGACGCCTACTTTTTGAATCCGACTGCCGTTGATGGAGCCTACACGATCTACTGAGAAAGTCCCGACTTTGCCCACTTCCTTGGGGCCAATACCTCCAGTACCCCCTGTTTCCACCCTTGTTTGCACATCAACCGTAGGTAGGACTACCTCCGTAGCCTGGAACTGCGCGGGTTGAGCAGGTGCGGCATCCTTGACGGGGTTGGTTTCTATGGGCTTGACTTCCTGCATGACAGTTTTATTAGCAGCTTTAGCATTCCTCGCGGGTACCGCTTCGTCCATAGCCTTGGCCTGCTCCGAACTTCCTACTTCCTGTGCAGATAACGTTCCGAAAGGGTGTTTGACGATCTTTTCCATCTGGATTACCTCTGCCAGTTTCGCCTTCTCGGTGCCAGTGATTTCCTCCGAAGGCTGGGTTTCTCTAGGCGGGACTTCCATTGACTTGATTTCGCTCACTGGATCGACTATCTCGACAGGCTTCATTTCAGAGGTGCTCGTGTCTTCCGTGGGTTGTATTCCCATGGTATTCGTTCCTTCCACAGGTTTAATTTCCTCCGGCTTATCGGTCTCCTTTATATACGCTTCCACAATCATTCCCTCCACCGACCTGGCTTCCCCGGTAGGCTTGTCCTTGGCCATTTCTGAAGGGTTCTTCATAGAATTAGCATCGGCTTGTTCGGAAGGCTTGTTGATGTTGACGTCCTTTACTGCAGTTTCGGGGGCGATCACTGGTTCGGCTTTCTCGTTGTTTGTATTTTGCTTCGTAGACTGGTTCTCAACTGACTTGGATCTAATTACCTCCTTGGTGAGCTCTATCTCCTTTGCGGCCTTGTTTTCATCAGTAGCTTGGGGGCGCTCCACGAACTTTGGCTGTCCCACAGACGTGGATGGCCCTGGATTTCCCTCGTTACTAGTGACCTTGAGGTTGCCAGAGAACACATAGTTAACCTCCTCCGTAATATTGACTCTGCCAACTGCCGCGACTTTCTCTGTAGAACTAGTTGTCTCCAAGGGACTAACGGTCATTTGTCCCAATAAGTTGGTGATCCGACTCATCATTGGTGGATGACTGCTGCTCCCAGCTGGGACTCCACCAGGTGCCTGGAAACCTTGTGAAGTAATTGGAGCATCACTTGCTTTAGATTCACATTTGGTGACTACTTCGTGGTAGACAGCACTAAGCATGTAACTGACTTCGTGATCCATGGCAGCCACATACTTCTCAAGCACATCACTCAACTTCATCTGCAGCCCAATAGTGGCCGTTTTGCAGTCCGTATGGTCGTCAAGGCCAATAATCCCAGGCTTCTTGATTCCCACCTCGCCGAGAAGCCGGTTAACACTTATAGAACCATATGGTTTCTTCGGGATAAGTTGCAATACGGACTCCAGCAAAAGGCGTAGCAGCGAACCGAGTAGAAGAGAGTCACAATTGGACAATCTCTCAGGTGCTTTGCAAAGTGTTAATTTTTTGTAGATGACATCGAGATACTCTCCGGTTGTGATGCCGATGTATGAGATGGCATTGATACGTTTAGACTGCAGTTGATCTATGTGTGTGTCAGACAATGCCAGTGAGGACAAAAACGGTGAGTATTCCGAATTAAAAGAGAAGAGAAAAAGGAAGGGGGGAGGAGGGGTGATGAAGGGTGTGTGTTATGTGTTAGAAATGGTACGAGTTCCAACCCTAGGAACAAAGGAAGGAAGAAAACTACATACCAATAATCTCATTGTGAACAGCAAACTTTAGTGACTCGAGCTCATCGTATCCACTGTCCCTCCACATAGTAGAACCATGCTTAACCACAATAGAGTTGATAATGTCCTCAGTGCCAAAGGCCTTTCCAATCTTCAACCAATAGATCCACGGCTCGTGTTCACCACCTCCCCTCTTCTCCAAGATCGAAAGCCAAAGGCTGGGGTAAGTACCGAGGTTCTGGGTGCATTTCCACTTCAAACTCAGAGCTGCAATCCTAGCCACATTCACCGGGGTGATGAGTTCCACTGGAACTTGGGGGTCAACACCGTGGAAGATCTTGAGGAGGATCATAACAGCCACTGGATCATCACTCCTGCTGAGGTAGACGCCTCTCGAGGTTTCGTAGAGTTCCCCAAGAAACGGAGATGACTGGGACACGATCTTTTTCGAGATCTTGAAAGGAGGGTGTGGCGGAGGAAGGTGGAGAAGCCCATCTCCTTTCAGATCGAGAAAAATTAGCTTGACAACAGCTTTCTGATCCATCGTGATGCTTGGTTGAGCTGGATGGATAGGAGTTGTTGTGCAGGAGAGAGTGGGAGAGCGGTGCGATGGTGGAGGATATGATTGGGGCACTATCAGATGTAAAAGGTCAAGCAAAGACGTCATGGTGGTCTCGGCAGGTAGCTGGAGGTCCAACATCGATTCCAATTTTGGAATCGACAAATGTTGACGAGGATGAAACCAAACGGGGTCCAGCTAGGGTTTCTCGACAATTCTACTTGTCCTCAGTTCCCGGAGTTTACTATTACTACTACTATTACTTGTAAACTTGCTTCTTTTTGTGTGCAAGATGCGTTCCCGCTGACCAGACTTCCACTGAGCTCGGCCTAGCATACGAGAGCAGTGCTTGATCCAGTTCCTAGTGTTACTTGGTTTGACAGGACAATACAGCTAAGCACTTGAGTACTTACATATATGTAGGCGCTCCGGATTTGAGACTGCCGGCGATTTTAGCAACCCCAGCCCACAAAAGGCTTGTTTGCATGCCATCGTTCGTCTGGTTGGTGCACGTACCAGGAAGTGTTTGGCACTTGTTGTACGAATGGCATTCACAGAAGCCGTGTAAGTGGATATCTGGTATGTACCATGCATGCGTCTTGTCTTGTCGTCTCACGATGGATGTAGGTAGTTTTTGCTGGCGCGTAGCCCGCTAGCGAAAAAACAGCCGTCTGACAACTAGGGATGGGCGTTTGCGTCTCGGTTCTCAAAGGACTGATCTTGACCCTCTGACCCTTTGGCTTGATGTTTGACACCACCCGCTTTTAATCTCTTAAGCTTCATTCAGAAACTAGCATCACAGTCAAAGTTGGTTAGGAGGCAAACTATAGCACCCTTCTCGGAGAGTAGTAATAGGCGCGTGCCGGAATCTCGTACCTAGATCACACCTAGCTGGAAAGTCTGACCGAAGTTGTTTGCGAGATTATTGATTGGTGGTTTAACTGACTGTGGGATGCCGAGGTTACACACACTGCGGCAGCTACCCGACGTCACATCGGACGCCTGTGATATCCTCACTTTTGCTTTTCCACACCTCTCGGCCAAGGGGAGCGGATGTGGACTTACTGCATCCGAATATCCATGCTGGTGCCGTGAGGGCCTTATGTGGGGGCACGCGATGCGGTATTACGTAGTGGACATCAGCTGGTCAGTGAATCAGACTTCCGTGGCTGGAAGCGGTCACTCGTCGTTCGGTCGGGAGAGAAGCTTTGGGAATGGGAGGTGTTGGTGATGTGCTCCAATGTTCAGACGAAGCTGGAGGAGACAGACATCTAATGGCCAAAGATATAATCGCTCAAAATTATCTGTCGGAGAGGAAGGAGGATGCCTGCAATAAATGCTGAACCGAAGACCCCCGTTTCCCCGGACAGGTGCATAGCCGATGCCGAACACTTTGCGTGGCTGATGACTGAAAAGAGGCAGGATCGGGTGTCGTACAGCTTATTCAGCCCATCCGCAGCTTCATTTTTTCCGAGCTGCCGGCAAAGCGTCTCACCAACTACTCTCGAACTCTCATTGGAACGTATTCTCTCTCCCCTTGAACTCTGAAACCCTCCCCCCCTTCTACTTACTTACTCCTCCACCACTATTACTACTTCTCTCTCTCTTCTACACCACCGCAGTTGGTCGTCTGCTCACACCAAGAACCACTGACCCACATCACCGCCATGCTACGGTCAACACTTCGGTCGTCGCGCCGGATGGGCGGCTCATTGCTGCATTTACCCTCTACCGCTAAACAGTCCGCATCTCTTTCTACACGCCCTATAGTGTGCGGCTCATTATCTACATACCGAAAACCTCTCGCCGTACAAAAACGGCATTACGCCGCACCAGGCGTGGTATGTACCTTCTACTTGGGTATTTACGGCGGGATGATTTGTAGAATCGGTTGGGCGACAAACCCAGGCGCTTAGATGCTAACGAAACATGCTGCTCGCAGGATCCCAACGATGCCTTTCTTCAGGGAAACACCGCCAACTACATTGACGAAATGTACATGGCATGGAAGAACGATCCCACGAGCGTCCACATCTCATGGCAGGTCTACTTCCGCAATATGGAAGGCAACGGCCCCGCTTCACAAGCGTTCCAGGCACCACCCACCATCGTTCCGACACCAACCGGCGGTATCCCCTCTATTGTGCCGGGTGCAAATCTTGGTGGTAACACCGACGTCACTAAGCATTTGAAGGTCCAGCTCCTCGTCCGGGCCTACCAGGTTCGTGGGCACCACAAGGCGAAGATTGATCCCCTCGGAATCCGCTCAGAACAGGACTTGAGGCAAGCTAGACCCCGCGAGTTGGAACTGGATCACTATCAGTTCACCGAGAAAGATTTGGATAACGAATATACCCTTGGTCCTGGTATTTTGCCCAGATTCGCCACAGGCGGAAGGGAAAAGATGACTTTGCGCGAGATTGTGGATGCCTGTGAAAGAATCTACTGTGGATCAATTGGCATTGAGTATGTTCATATCCCAGATAGAGATCAATGCGACTGGATTAGGGAACGAGTCGAGATCCCTACCCCATACAAGTACAACCAGGATGAGAAGCGCCGGGTTTTGGACCGCCTGATCTGGTCTTCTTCGTTTGAATCCTTCCTCTCCACAAAGTACCCCAACGACAAGCGATTTGGTCTAGAGGGTTGTGAGGCTTTGGTACCTGGAATGAAGGCGCTCATCGACCGCTCCGTGGATCATGGTATCAAGGATATTATCATTGGTATGCCTCATCGTGGCCGTCTCAATGTACTGTCGAATGTCGTACGAAAGCCCAACGAGTCTATTTTCAACGAGTTCAGCGGAACCGCTGAGCCGGGCGATGAAGGATCTGGTGATGTCAAATACCATTTGGGAATGAACTTTGAACGCCCCACACCTTCTGGAAAGCGTGTCCAGCTATCTTTGGTTGCCAACCCTTCGCATTTGGAGGCTGAAGATCCCGTGGTTCTTGGAAAGACCCGTGCTATCCAGCACTTCAACAACGATGAGGTTGCTCACAACACTGCCATGAGTGTTTTGGTGCATGGTGATGCTGCTTTTGCTGCTCAGGGTGTGGTATATGAGACTCTCGGTTTCCACGCACTTCCTGCTTTCTCCACCGGAGGAACCATCCATGTCATCGTCAACAACCAGATTGGTTTCACTACCGATCCTCGATTCTCCCGTTCCACCCCATACTGTTCAGATATCGCCAAGTCCATCGACGCCCCCATTTTCCATGTCAATGCCGATGACACCGAGGCTGTCAACTTCGCTTGTCAATTGGCTGCCGACTGGCGTGCCGAGTTCAAGCGTGACGTTGTCCTCGATCTTGTTTGCTACCGAAAATACGGACACAATGAGACCGATCAACCCAGTTTCACACAACCCCTAATGTACAGGAAGATTGCCGAGAAAGAGCCTGTCTTGTCAATGTATGTCAAGCAGTTATTAGATGAGGGTACTTTCACCAAGGAAGATATTGAGGAACACAAGAACTGGTGTGTTTGACTTGCTACTGACTTCTGGTTTGTAAATTGACATTCTAACACGATCGATAGGGTTTGGGGCATGCTCGAGGACAGTTTCGCGAAGTCCAAACACTACCAGGCAAGCTCCAAGGAGTGGCTCACCAGTGCATGGAACGGTTTCAAGTCGCCCAAGGAGCTTGCCACTGAGGTTCTTCCTCACCTACCCACCTCCGTCGAAGTCGACAAGCTCAAGCACATTGCCAACGTTATCTCGGCGTCACCCGAAGGCTTTGAGGTCCACCGAAATCTAAAGCGTATCCTTGCCAATAGGAAGAAGGTTGTCGAGGAGGGTAAGGGAATCGACTGGTCTACTGCTGAGGCGCTTGCTTTCGGCAGTTTGCTCATGGAGGGTAAACATATCCGTGTGTCTGGTCAGGATGTTGAGCGTGGTACCTTCTCTCAACGTCATACCGTTCTCCACGACCAGAAGGTCGAGGGAACCTATACTCCTCTTCAGCACCTTTCCGAGGACCAGGCGCCATTTGCCATCTGTAACTCCTCGCTGAGTGAGTTTGGAGCGTACGTTATTGTTCCATAGAAATCCTGGGAAATACGAGTGCTAATATGTGAGCGCAGTCTTGGATTCGAGTACGGATACTCCCTTAGTTCTCCCGATGCCCTCGTCATGTGGGAAGCCCAGTTCGGTGATTTCGCCAACAACGCACAATGTATCATTGACCAGTTTATTTCATCCGGTGAAGTCAAGTGGCTCCAGCGTACTGGCCTTGTCATGTCACTTCCTCACGGATACGACGGACAGGGTCCTGAGCACTCTTCCGGCAGAATTGAGCGATACCTTCAGCTCTGTAACGAGGACTCTCGCATCTTCCCTGCAGAGGACAAGCTCAACCGACAGCACCAGGATTGCAACATGCAGGTTGCCTACATGACCACCCCCGCAAATCTGTTCCACATTCTCCGAAGACAGATACATCGTCAATTCCGCAAGCCCCTCATTCTTTTCTTCTCCAAGTCCCTTCTCCGACACCCCATTGCCCGCTCAGACATTGAGGACTTCACTGGCGACTCGCACTTCCAGTGGCTCATCCCCGATCCCGAGCACGGCATATCCCTCAAGGCCCCCGAAGAGTGCAAGCGCCTCCTCATCTGTTCCGGCCAGGTTTATGCCGCCCTTCACAAGCACCGTACCGCCAACAACATTGATGATATCGCCATCGCTCGTGTTGAACAACTCCACCCCTTCCCCTTCGCCCAGCTCCGTGATGAGTTAGAGAAGTACCCTAATGTCGAGGAGATTGTCTGGACTCAGGAAGAGCCTCTTAATGCCGGAGCTTGGTATTTCGTCCAGCCTCGTATGGAGACCATTCTCAGACAGTCCTCTAAACACGCTGCAAAGCATATCCGCTATGCTGGTCGCGCTCCTAGTGCATCTGTTGCCACAGGATTGAAGGGAGCCCACATCAAGGAGGAGGAGGAGCTTGTGAATCAGGCCCTTGGAATGGCTCCTCTGCAGTAAATGGGTAACTCCAGATAGGGCTGGTGTAGGATTATACATATACCAGGGCTAGTTTTTTTGTGTGTGCTGCGTTACCATTGTAGGTCTGTCAAGTGAAAAAGGATTTGATTAACTACTAACTAGATGGAGGTGTTTTCTTTTTTCTTTCGTTGCTTTTTCATTCTGGCTTGCTTGGCTTGGCTTGGGTTTTTTTCTTTGTTTTCGCGTGTTTTCTTTATGGCTCTTTTTTTGTTTGTAACTGCATGAGTGCAGAACTTTTGGGGAACGGAGCAGAACGGGGAGTGGTGTGGTGAGTAACCTACGGTGAAATGATTGTGGGATTTATGTATTTGTATACTTTGCATACGAGATTCCCAAATATGAAGGCATTTTTGGCTTTGTTGCATAAAAATTTCTGATGCGTTGAGTGGCTAATGCAAAATAATGATCTTAAATGATCATTTCTTAGCTTTTTCTTTTTTTTGGTGCGTAATGGTTTATCCAATCCTTAGTACATACAGTATGTTGGGGTTGTAGCGTTAAGTTACAAAATAAATATTCTCAGCAATATAGTACCAAAACCAAAAAGCCTTGAGCACACCAACAACCTACTTGTACACGAACTGGATTCCCATAGGATCGCTCGAAGCGGTGATACGGGAACAGTGGTCCGTAGCCCGGTGTTCGAGAGTGTCCCCTGCGCTTTCTCTCGTGCGAGTAAATTTGCAGACTAACCTGGGAACGAGAGCAGGTTGTGCTAGTGAAGTCCAATCGGTCAATGATATCATGCACCAAGATCCTTAGCTTTTTGTATGCTTGGTTATGCCAACGCCGCCTGCATCATACTTCCTCAAAGGAATTACACTCTAGAACAGGAATACCAAAGGCTTGCTGCCTAACCTTTCTTATTTGCCTTGATTTATGCTTTAACTAAGCCGGAAAAAATTGCCTGTTGACGCAAACAGGGAATGTGGTGGATACATTTGCAATAAGCATTTTTATGCAAACTACATTATAAAGTGACTGATTCCCCGACGAGTCTTTGCACTGAGAAGAATAAAGACATTGGGTAGTAGTAACTGATATCGTTGTACATGACCGATATAACAAATATAACCATTCATCTCTTACGCCAGAGGAACCTAAAGATACACAAACCCCGAATTCGAAAACAATATGTGCTACACAACCACTCTCTCCACTTCCTCTATGTTTACGTCCACTGCTTCAATCTCGTCTTCAGCCCTGCCCGCTTCCCAGCCGCCGGTGCTGCCAGCACCCAACTCCATGCCTCTTCGCCATCAACAAACAATCTATATTTCAGCACTGCCTGCTCTTCATTAGTCGTATCGATTGTAATCGCGCCAAACTTGTGGTTTCCATCCGGAATATACCTAATATTTTACCATTAGTAGATTTTTACTTGACTAGAAACTTGGGGTTTACTTGATAGCGATATCTTCCTCATCATTCTGCTTGTATGTTCGCACTGGCAGATAGAACTGATTGAGTGGCGAGCAGCTGAATTCATGAACTGCAACCTCCCGTCCCTTCTCCCTCGCCCACCTGCTTCCCTCTGGAGGTGGGAACTTTGTGGCCGCAAACTCATGTCTATCCCCGCTCAGGATCACAACACCACTTCTGCCGCCGATACTCCAGGCTGCTTCCAAGATCTGTTGTCTTTCCCACAAAAAGCCGGCCCATGTGTCGTTTTCACCGAAGTGCCAATTCTTGGTAAAGGGCACCGAGGATATGATAAATTTCCACTGCACCTCTTCTCCATGCCCGTGGTCTGCACCACCGTCGTCTTTGGTAAGCCAGTTAATGAGGTCTTCACGCTGTTGGGTGCCAAGCATGCTCTTTGCGGGTCCGTCAGGAAGATTGTTAGGGGATCTATAAGTGCGAGTGTCGAGCATAAAGAAGCTTGCTGAGGACCCCCAAGTGAAGCTGTAGTAAGTTTCCCCGCCGTGTCTTACAGGCGGCGGATTTACGGCATGATGATAGTGTAGAAAGGGGTCCATGGCAGACTTGAAAACCCCCGACTTTCCCTGGTCCCAATCATTGGCAATTTCGTGATCGTCGGCAACTTTGCAGGGCATTAGTTTATGCATCAAACCTACAGAAATAAACGCCAAGAAACTCACCGTGTATCCAGGGAAGGTGATCGCCAACGGAGCCCCAGTCTGGAGAGCCATAGACTTGACGGTACTGCTGACGGTATGATTCTGCGTCGATGCCGGGACGGCGAGGGACTGAACTTCATCGTTAGCAATCATCCGGAATACTTGCTCAGGAGAGAATACCATCAATGTAAATGAAATCTCCGAGAAAGAGCATAAAACTAGCCTGCAGGTCATCGAGCATCTTGCTGAGGATCTTAAAACCCTTTATAGAGAGCGGATGGGCAAGTGGGTTGTACGGAAACCGTGGCTTGAGGCACGAAGTAGTAAGGAACGTAAATTTATTGTCTGCTGGTCGCTTCCCTAACGCTGGGGCTGTGACAAAGGTGCCCGTGTGATTTGACGAGGTGAAGTAGCGGTATTTAGTCTCTGGGTGCAATTTCTTAATGTTGATAACCTTGGTATAATCCGTCTCATTGGAGAGCGACGGGATGATGTCCACCAAATGCGTCTTTGTCACTGTAGGCGTGTCTAATGCATACCACACTGTCACCGGCCAGTGCTCGGGCGTTGGCTCGCGCACAAGTAGCTTAGCCGAGTTAGGACCGACATATCCAATTCTCGAAAACGAGAGGCCTTGCTCGGGATGAAAGTAATATGAGCGGAATGTGAGATCCCAGGCACCCAGGGCAAGGAGTACATTGATTCCGAAGGTAAGGAGCGACAGCTTCCTATTTGAAGGGGATGGAAGACCAAAGAGAAGCGTACGCAAGGGATGCGGGCCCTTCTTTTTGTAGACGATCGTCTCAGTAGCCTCGATGGTTGGAGGCGGCTTTACCAATAGACCTGTGGTCTCGCCATTTTCGGTTACTTCCACGTCATCTGGCTGTATAACAGTAACAGTGGACGCCGTTGCAGTGACTTTATAGGCCGACTTCGAGAGATAGAGGATCGAGAACACTGATGCGTAGATGCCGAAAGCAGTGAATATGACTGGAGGAAACACCTGTGCAAATATGTGAGATTCTTTCGTCTGAAGATTGCTGCTTGTGGAACGTACATGTCCTGGTATCTGTATAACACGCAGAATCAGCATTGCATCTCGTTCTGGAGCTTGCGGCTCGACATACCCATCGCAAAAACACATAGCTCGCCAGGCGCAACACGACTGTGCTCAACGCGCAGATGGTGTAGAGAGCTTTTGTTGAGACGTCCATCGCCTCGAGAAAAGGGGTATCTGGTTAAAAAAATCTCAAAACGCAGGAAGACGCGAATGATGTGGCCAGAATATTATATTGTTTGACAGTTCGGTTCTCTAGTATCCAAGATGGTTGCCTGGTGGTGAGGTTGAAATAGAGTTGTATGTGCGATGACGTAGAACTGACGTTCGGGAACCTGGTACGTATCTAAGTACTTTATGGCGCAAAACCTAACCTCTTCAATAACCCTAGCCCAATCCTGAAGTCCGCTCTGGGCCTAGAGGTACTGAGTATCTACTAAGCAGAACTAAACTCGAATACCAGCGCGTTAAATTCAAAAATACGACGATTATTATATACGTTCCAGCGTAATGCTGTCATGAGTTATCATTCGCAAATGAAGGCCGCCTTCCCTGGGTGACCATCTCAAGGAGACTGTAGTGGGTGGAGTACAGATACCGGTACTCTAAACATGTCTTTAAACGTATGAGTGCTGTCACTAAGTCGAATCGTCCCGTACCAGAGACAGAAACGCCATTCAATTCTCTGAAAAACCAAGAAACACCAGCTTGCACCGTAAAACAATAAAGGATCAACCACCAAATAAGACATAGTAAGGCAATGCAACCGTAGAAATATAGAAATACAGCAGCCAATATGAGCTATGCGGAAAAGAAATGAACAAAGGAAAAACAAAAACAAAAGCAGACCATAGTACACTCCTAATCCCCGTGTCTCATCATTTTATTACCCTTCCATCAAACGCCTGACTAACTATCTCATAACACAACTATTGCCCAACTACAGGAGGAGGCCCGCCTATACTGCTCCTTACCCTCTTGCCGTCACCAGACACATCATCCCCATCTCCAGCTTCCCTACCCCTCTTATTCCCCGGCGGCACAAATTGTCTAGCATCTGGATTCATTCCACCTCTGGTCGGACTTCCTGCTGCCTGCTGAGGCAGTTGCTGCATCCCCGTTGTCTGGATCTGCTGTCCGCCACGCCCCCTTCCACCGAACACACCCCTTACCCTAGGAATACCGCCCCCCCTTGCCTGTTGCGGTTGTTGTTGCTGAGTACCACCGAAGGGGTTGGGAATTCCGGTGGCCTGGACCTGCGGAGGAACTCCGGCGAAAGGATTCATACCAGCTTGTTGTGGAGATCCAGCCCGCGATCCAGCCTGCGATCCAGTCTGTTGATGGCCACCGCGGCCCCGGCCTGCTCCAATTCCACTGCGGGGGATCCCAGACCCAGCGAGTGCGCCACGGAGCTGGCGCAGTGCTCCCGGACCAGTACCCTGGTTCTCTGCACGGCGTGGCTGTTGTTGTGACGATTGCGGAGCAGCACTAATGGCTTGTTCTGCGGCCGCAATAGCTGCCTGCTGAGCAGCCTGGATTATAGCTGCCTGCTGAGCAGCCTGGATTTGGGCGGCAGTAGGGGGAGTTTGAGGTTGAGTATTTGGTGGTTGTATAGTCGTTCCAATTGTCGAAGGACGGCGGATGCCAGTCCGTGGTGGCTGAGGAGGTGCAGATGCTTGCGTAGTTGAAATAGGAGTCGGAAGAGTTTGAGCAGCAGGCTGGGAGCCCTCAGTGGCCTTGATTTTCTCTTCCAATGCTTTGTTCTTCCGCTCGAGCATGTTAATCTGGACTTTACTTCTCATAACACCCTCCTGGCGAATAGCGTCCTTGGTTTTCTCCATCTCCGCCTTGAGTAAAGCCTCCTTCTCCTGCATTTTCGCCTCAAGCTCCGACAACTTCTCCTTGAGAGCAGCCTGTACTTTCTCTTCAATTAAAGACTCGCGCTGCGCCTCGATATCTTGCATCCACCTCTCCTTCTCTTTTCCAAGCCGGTGCTCAACATTGCGACTGATCAGAGCCTTAAGTTTCTCCTTCTCTTTATTGACAGTTGCCGCGCCTTCCGCTGTGCCGGCAGCCTCGTCTACCGCTGACTGGAGAGCCATAATCTCGGCCTGAATTTCTACTCTGAGTGCCTCCTTAGCTTCCTCGAAACGTCCGTTCTCAGTTGCTTGTAGGGCCGCAAGGGCGGATTGATGTTCTCTGTCCTTGGCGGTTAAGGCAGCGTTCAGGTCCTCTTGTTTGATACCAGTAATCTTTTCAGTATTTGGAGCAGGGCGAGACTCAAGATCAGAAATTTTAGCTTTCAGTTGACTAATCTCGACTCTGAGCTTCGAAAATTCCGCTTCTAGCTCCGAAATTCGCTTCTGGTACTCCTTCTCCGTGGCCTTGTGCCGAGTTTCTGCGTCCTCGACTGCCTTCTTGACGGCAGCAGCCTTATACTCTGCAAACTTGGCTTGGGCGACCTTGATGCGATTATCGACGGCCTTTTCCTTCTCCGCAATGCGAGCTTCGATCACCGCGTCCATGCGAGATGGGAGGATTTCTTCAACGCGAGCGTTAACTCTGGCTTCGACCTCTTCCTCGGACAACTGAGACACAACAGCAGCACCTTGAGCAGAGTCAATCTCGGCCGGAGTGGGGATCGGTTGACCAGCATCGACAACTTCTCCATCCTCGATGTTATCGGTGGATCGGAGTTCTTCGACGCGTCTCTGCACTTCTGCGTCCACATTGGCAACAACCTCGGCAACTCTTCGTTGAACCTCAGCTTCAATCTCTTGGGCATTGTCGATCGGGAGTGCCTGGATTGGCGGAACTTGTTGAGACTGAATCTCGGCGATTCGCCTCTGGACTTCGGCCTCAACCAGAGCAGAGTTGTCGAAATCTGGAATGTTTGCTTGGGCACTCTGAGCGGCTAGTTGCTCAGTCAGTACCTTCTCCCTTGCCTTGACTGCTTCAAGTTCTGCTTTGGTGGTCTCGAGTTGAGCCTTGACAGTTTGGAGCTCTGTATGCAAAGCTTGAAGCTCGGTGGTTGTTTGCTGTTTTTCCTTTCTAAATTCGGACTGTAATCAACTATTAGCTACATTTAACTAATAAGTATGACGAAAGCATACTAATTCTTTGTAAAACTGTTGAGCCTTCGACCGGTGGAGGTTAGATTGAGTCTCTGCGTTCGCAGCCTTCTCTTCCAGTACCTTAACTTCACCCTCTAACCTCGCTTTTTCTTGAAGTGCTCTCTGTAGCTCCTCTCCGGTATCAGCCGTCGCTTGCTCACTCGCCTTGTTCGTCTCCTCAAACTTCTGACGCAACGACTCCACCTCTTGTGTAAGCTCTTGTTGTTTAGTTCGCATGCTTGCAATTCTACCATTAGCATCGTCACGGAGCTTAGCAATCTTGCTTCGCCACTGGTTTCCCTGCTCTTGAAGCTGTGTCTCCTTCTCAGAATCGGCAGTTTGCATCTTTTGCAGCAGCTCATCGCGTTCAGCCTCTAGTGTCGTGGCCTTCTGCTTAAGCTCCTCCAACTCCGCAGGGTCCACTCGATCGTACTTCTGTAGAATTTGCTGGGTTCTTGCTTTCCACCTCTCATTGTCCTCATTCAACAACTTCATCTGTGCATCCTTCACCTCTTTCTCCGCCTCCAGTTCCCTCACAGTCTGCTCAAGCGGCTGGATCTTTGCCTCCAACTCCTCAATCGTCGCAGTAAGTTCGGTTACCTTCTTTGCCTTCCTTTCGCCATCGAATCGAAGCGTAGAGTTGCTTTCTCTGAGAAGGTTTAGCTCTGAGATCTTCTCCATAATTTCCTTATGCTCGGTGGCACCACGTAGTTGATCGGCTTGTTTGCGCTGCTCGGTAGAGAGCTGAACTTTAACCTCATCGAGCTGGTTTCGTGTATAGTCAAGTTGTTGTTTGAGACGCTTGGATTCCTGAAGGGAAAGTTCGTACTGAACGTCGACAATTTCCTTCTCCTGTCTCAAATATCTGACCACCTCACGAAGGTCATCCATGCTCTTGTCCAGGGACTGGCCTTCGGGGGTAATTTCCACCGCTTCATCCGCATAAGCACGCTCCTTCTGCATTGTCGCGATCTGCTCGCTAACCGAGTCGAACTGTCCAAGAAGTATCTTATTTTGCTTAAGCAAGTCATCGCATCTAGTCTTGACATCATTAAGTTCCTTCTGATAATTCTCCCGTTGTGTCTCCCACGAACTCTTGTTGAAGCTGAGCGTCGCCTTGGCAGATTCGGCTTCAGTCTTGATGGTGTGAACAGTGTTCTTAAGATCGGTATATTCAGTACGAAGCTGATGAAGAGCTTTGGCAGCATCGGCATGCTTGACAAGTTCTCGCTCATAGTTCTGCTGGGCCTCTTGGGCAATACCAGCTTGACGACGAAGATCATCTTGGTGATATTGAGCGGCCGCTTGAGCCTTCTCAAGGTCCTCTTTGAGGCTGTTAAGCTGAGACTGAAAAATGGACTTCTCATTTTCGAATTGCTGAAGTTTCTCGAGCTCAGACTGTCGGAGTTCGGATAGCTCTTGGTTGACGGAGGTGAGCTCATTAGACATGTCTTCGACACGCTGCTGAAGGTCGCGAATGGTATTCTACAGCGTGTTAGTCAGACTGGAACCAAACACCAATGTAGAAACTAACCTCGCGCTGCGCAGCCTCTTCATCCATGCTCTCCTTGTATTGATCATGGGCTGCCTGTAGTTCTTCAAGTTGCTCTTCATTCGCCATAGAGATAGATTTGAACTGCTCGACTTGCTCTTTCACATCTTCCAACTCACAGGTTTTGATCTCGAGCTCCTTTCTAAGATCAGTAGCCTCAATCTTGAGTTCCTCCACGGCAGATAAAGAACCCTCATCTTCTTCTTCAACAACTGATGCAGAAGGCTTATCCCGATAAACAGCCAATTTCTCTTCAACAACCTTGAGATCAAGGGTAAGCTCATTGACACGGGTCTGAAGATGATCTCGGCTAGTCTTTGCAGCCACAAGCTCTTCCTTAGCGGCGGCATAGTTAGAATTGAGTTCGTCATAACGTCGCTGAGACTCCCTCTGGTCCATTTCCTTCCGGATGAGGTTCTTCTTGGTCTGTTCAATCTCCTCGTCGAGTCTCCGCTTAGTTGCCCGGAGCTCGTTCTCCAGTTTCTCGGACTGCGAAACCAATCGTCTCCGTGTTTCAGAATCATTTCGCTCGTGTTCGCTCTGGATGGACTGCAAGTTGGAGATAAGACTATTGAGACGTGCACGCTCTTGTGTAAGTGATTCGTTATCCTGGGACAAGCGCTCTTCAATATTCTTCCACAGTGATTTCTCCGCCTTGAGGTTGGCATTTTCCGTACGCATGCTATCCAAGAAGGATTTGTTGTCGACAAGCTCTTCGACAGCTTGTTGGGTCTTCAGATCCTGCTTAGCCTGCGCTTCGTGCATATAAGTGAGGCGTTTTTGTAGCTCTTGGTTTTCGTTCTTCAACATATTGAAGTTTCCGTTCAACATCTCGTAGCGCTCTATTTGTGTATCAGTTCCCATACATCAATTACATCTGAGGGTCACTTACCGCCAGCCATCTCTAACTGAGAGTTAATCCGCGCAACCTGAATCTCAAGTTCGCTCTTCTCCGCTGCAAGCTGTCTGAACTGTTCGTTGATTGTGTTCTGGGTTTCAAGGGTCTCAGACTTGTATTGATCGTACTGGGCCTGAAGATTCCTCAAAGCCTCTGCCAAGTTCTGCACTTCGGTAACAGATACGCCATCGTCAGAAGCTCGGGGTGCGGGAGATTGCGGTTGACCATCCTCGCCCAGCTGACCCTTGTGCTGAAGCATCTGCCTGAACATATTACGCTCCCGGATAAACGTCTGGGATTTCAACGCAATATTCTTCATCTCGTCTTGAAGACGCTGAACCACTCCCTCTAGACGAAGAATCTCCTCGTTATCAGACACCTGTTTATCCTTGAGACGCTCCTGTTCTTCTGCCTCCATCTTAGCTCCAAGTTCACGGATCGCCTTAAGAAGGTTGGCATTCTGCTCCTGTATTTCTTGAACATTGCGGAACACAGTCAATCGCTGGGTGATAAGATTGTCAGTGTCGTTTTGGCCTTCAATAGTGAGGTTTCCGTTCACAATCTCCTCAAAAACTCGGTTTTGGTGGGCGGATAATTGCTCGGCGCCGGCATCACGCTGCTCAATTTCAACCACCAGAACCTGGACCTGTGTGCTGAGGTCGCGAAGTTGCTGGCGTAAGATGGTTGTTTCCCGCTCAAAATCGGCAATCTTGCCACCCATCTTCCGTGTCTCCTTCTTCGCCTGATCCCGTTCTTTGGACGCGTCTTCGAGAAGCTTGCTCATCTCCACAAGATCCTTCTCCATTCGTGCATGCTCATCCCTTAACTCTTGCATCTCGGGTGCCTTCTCCTCCAGGTCCCGCACGAGCTCCTCCATCGCATCTTCAAGTTTGGAATTCCGTCTCTTCTCGTTCTCATAGCTGGCCTTCATCTGGTTGTAGTCGGAATACAACTGGGTGGTCGACACTCGGGATTTTTGTAGCCGTGCAGCTGCAGGTGAGAAAATAGCGCTACCAGGAGTGGCCCTATTGCCCATTGAGGATCCAGGTCGACGAACAGGTGTAGATATACCATTGAGGCCACCTTGGGGAGACATAGTTACTGGCAAGGCAGCGGCGCCGGAAGCATATGCCGCGATCTCTGCCTCGAGACGCTCCACTTCAACTTCCAACTCAGCAATCTTCTTTTCGGCCGCCTCTCTCTCAGAGTGTTCCGTCTCCACCGCCGCATGCGCTTGCCCAAGCTCAATGTTCATACGTTCAATCTCCTGTTCCATAAACTTCTCAACCTCAGCTACCCTAGCCTTAGAAGTATTCATAGATTTCTCGAAGAGCTCGGCCAACCGTTTCTGGGAGCTGATTTCCTGCTTGAAGCTTTCCTCCTGGTTGGCCGAATGGCTCTGGAGATCCCTAATTTTCGCGAGGCGTTCTTCGGACTTCTTGCTGATACCTTCCAGTCGCTCCTTTTGGCTCTCCAATGATCTCTTCAACATATCAACATTACTAAGTGCTTCTTCGAGCTCAGAATTAAGGCTCGAGATCTGGGACGCCTTTTCTTTCCGGAATTTCTGATGCTCGGCGACCTTAGTCTTGAGCTCAACGTCTAACCATTCATTACTCTTCTTAACCATTTCAATCTCCTGCTCAAGACTCTGAACGCGGAATTTTGCAGTTGACTGTGCCGACTCTGCCTGTTGCAGTTTTGTCTCCAACGAACTCTGTTCCCGTCTCATAGCGATATTCTTATGTTGAACCGTCGTGTATTCCTCTTGAAGCTTGTCATATTCATCGCATTTTCGATCGAGAGTCTCGAGGGTATCGCGTTTATCCGATTCCAAGGTTGAAACGCGGACCCGGAGATTACGTGCTTCCTCATCAACACTCATCCGCGAAGTCTTGTAATTGGCGAGTTCATTCTCTAGCGTCGCACGAGCGGTCTCTTTACAATCCGTCAGCACACATAAAGGATCAAACATACAAGAAAAGTAGACAAACCGGTATTAGAAACCTTCTGCCTTAGCTCCTGCGTTTCCGCAAGCGCCGAATCCAATTGGCCTTTCATGCTCTTGACCCTCGAATCCGCGGTCCTGACACATTGTTCCAACTCCACTTCGATTTTTATCTTTTCAGCTTTGAGGTTGTCGAACTCGTTCGCCTTCGCAACAACCGCCTGTAGAAAAGACGCGACATAGTCCTCGGTAATGGAAGCGAGCGCTGCGACATCTTCATCCGGCATGGCTAAGAACGCCGCCAACCTGGTGACGTCGAAGCCGCCCGCCGTTAAGACGTCGGCGGACGCCATGATTAGTAGCTGTGGAAGCTGATGGTAGGTTGGAAACGATAATCGAAATCAATGTGAGGTATGATATTTGTTATTAGGGGTGGTAATGAATAGTTTGATTGTTTGTTGTTGGTGGACGTTGAATGGTAGGTAGGGCGACGCGATTGGGAGTTCGTGATTGAAAAAGAGGCTGTCAGGCTTGGGATGAATGGGGCGAAAAAATAGAAGAGACTGGCATACAGCAGGAATAGGGAAAGGGAAAGGAGTTGTAGTTGGAAGGAACCCTTTGCTACCTGCACTGCTCGGGTGTTGGTGATGGAAGGACTGATCGATGATGATTGCTGTAGGAGGTCGCGCCTAAAAGCCAAGCCCTCCAAGCCGCACTAATGCCTTACGGATTGTACTACTAGTTACCCGGCTACTCCACCCCGCTACTCGATGCACAAAACGTGCGGGTTTCAGCTTGATCTCTGCAATACTTCAGTATTTTTATATAAAGTACTTAAGTAGGTAAGTGTCTAAATGAGACCGAAGATTGGTTGAAAAGGTTGTTGGCTGCCATGTTCGAGTTCTGTCGCATGTAGCTTAAGTAGTTAAAAACGACACTTCAACCCCGAACAGGACAGAAGTTATCAGTATTCGCAAGCAAGTTGTTGGCGCAAAGCAACAATGCAACAATCCGGCTTCTTTTCAACTCCAATAACCCGCACGCTCCTCTATACTCTTTTGGCAACCTCCCTCCTCAGCTCCCTAACTTCCACCAAGCCTTATTTCCACCTTCAAATCCATCCACACCTCATACTGCAACATCAATTCTCACGGCTTGCAACGTTCCAAAGCATCTACGCCAACTCGGGTGAGCTTCTCTTCGGTCTACTTCTACTCTACAACCTCCGTCAGATCGAGCGCCTTTTTGGTTCCCGGAAGTTCCTCTCTCTGTTGCTCTACACCTATGCGGTGACGAGTGTTGTTACGCCGGCGCTACTTTTCGTTGGGTGGACGATAACAGGAGGAAGGTGGAACTATTTACCTCCAGGTCCTACGCCGCTACTATTTGCACTCCTGGCGCAGTATCATGCTGCTGTACCGGGTACCTACAAGTTTTCGATCTTACTACCCGGAGGAGCGGGAGAGCTGGGAGGAAGCGACAAGGTTTATGCGTACTTGCTGGCGACACAACTAGCAGCATGTCAACTACCAGGAAGCCTTGTAGCCGCGGCGGTGGGATGGGTAGTTGGTTATGCATGGCGGCTCGACTTATTACCGCGGACGAGATGGAGAGTGTCGGAGAGCATTGTTTCGATGCTGGGCGGTGAGGTTGAGGGGAGGGAATTTGAGGGACTGAGGAGGCGGCTACGGGAGGGAGAAGGTGGAGAAGAGCAGAATAGCTCGGGAGAAAGGCCTATTGTTTGGAGGGTATTGGATCAATTTAGGGGAAGGTAATATTGAGTGCTAGTTATGGTTACGTCGCTTTCCTTTTGCGCAAAGAGTGAGGTGTACACTATAAAACGATGGAAGTCCGTATACGGATAAGTATCGTCTGGGTTCGCCATGACAATCGGCACATACTTCCTGGACATAGACGTAGACGCATGGAAATATGTTTTGGATAATTAAGTTACAGTCTCGGCCCTTCCATCTGGTTTTTTTTTGGGAAGGCAAGACGGAATTTCTAACTCCACAGAATCCAAAAGCTTCACTCCACAAACCCAAACTAATAAAGAGAATAACAGAAATAGTTATCTTTACCTCTCACAAGTAATCCAACTAAATTAACCAAAGCACGACAGTACAGTGCACATAACAATCCAGAGCAACCATGCAAATAAACACAACGATACTGTAAACAATAGTAACAAGAAAAGAAGCAAAGAAAGAACGGCCATTGCAACCCCGCTTATAAAGAAAAGAATACCTATGCTTCGCCACATCAACACGTACACTATCGCCTGATCATTCAATCACCCACACCTAATACTGCGGTGTCCCCCGCCCCGACAGTCCTTGTTTCGCCTTCATTTGCTGTTCCCAAAAGCACACTAGTAAGCAACTCCATAGTCCCAAGACGCACGCAAGAAAAAGACCAACCTCAATCCTCAACTTCAGCTGGCTCGTAACCTCAGCGGCCCTCTTCCAGCTCTCATGATCACCACTCGCTGAGCTCTGGCGTCCGCTCTCACTCCTCAGACTTGGACTTAGTGCACCACCTCTCCCGTTCTCCTTCTCCTCACCCTGGGTTGTCGAAGCATAACTCATCCTATTGCTGTTCCTTGACATCGACGTTTCACGTGGATTAAAGCCGTTCATGATGTGATCACTGATGTCGGTGGGAGCCGGGGATGAGGGCCGAACGGAACGCTGAAGCTCGCGCTTCAGCCGCTCTATTTCACGTTTCTGTTTCGATACCTCTTCTTGTGCGGATTCAGCATCTGAGCGAGCGCGGACCAGCTGGGCTTCTTTGGCACGGATTGCGAGGTTGTCACGGGTATGTTCTTCAATGAGTTGTGCATTCTACTGCAAGTCAGTATGAAGAACAGCAAGAAGAAAGGGTAGCGAACTTGTAGTTGCAGATCGTTAATCTCTTGCAAAAGTCTACTCTTCTCGGCCTTGTCTTCCTTTGCCTGGCGTTCCCACTTTTCACGCTCATTTCTCAATTCTTCCAGCTCATTTCTGTCAGCTGCAATTTGTGGATCAGCTCTAACTGGTACAGTAGGCATATGAGTATCTTTGGACAGCGGCCGTCCAGCGAGTCCTCTTCCAAGTCCCAACCTTGAAGGCGGTGCTGCGGGCGCTGGCTCTTCCTCTTCGTACTCACGAGGGAGAGCGCGCTTAGGTGATACCATAGGTGCAGCACTACCACCTCCGGATGTAGGTCCCTTCTTTTGCAGCCTTGATGCACCAAGAGCTCCCTTAGGAGCCAGTTTACTAGGGATACCTCGCGCCGCTGGTTTTGCCGGAACAGGCTCTTCCACTGGCGCAACAGCTGGAGGAGGTACTACCTTCTTTGCTGGCGCCTTCAATCCTGGCTTAGCGCCCAGTTTCCTCGGGGGTCCTTTGGCTGCTGGTGGGGGTGCAACTGGCTTTGGCTTCTCCTTTGCCTTGACCTGAGCAGTCTCAAAGAATTCCTTGATCTTTGTTTTCCTGATATCGTCCAAACCTTCCATGTAGGGGTTCATGGCACGCTCTCCAATAATTTTCATCAGCGTACCCATAGCTTCGGCAGCGCAGTCCCGCATCGGTGCGGAAGTGTCCGTGAGAAGCCGTCCGGAAGTGTCTGCAATCTGTTTCTGTTCAGGCTTCGAGGGGACAACTCGGGTCGTTCGTAGACAACGAATGAGGAAGCGCATTGTCTCGAGTTTAACGTTAGGATTCTTGTGTTTTGCGTTTTCCATAATCTCTTCGAGACACTCGGTAAGAGATGTCTAAAACCATCGTCAGTTCTAATCCAGCGGAGAATCAGATCTCGACAACCCACCGCGGTAAATATAGCATCCAGAGCCCTTGATAACGCATCAATAACACCCTGTTTCTTCTCCTTCAGCCGGTCCAACACAGGTCCCAGAACGGTTCCCTTATGTCTCTGGAATCCTTTCCGTAATCCATTTGCCATAGCTTCGATACAGTTCGCAGCGACCGTAACAACAGCAACATTAGCATCCTTCATGCACTTTGCCAGCGCCCTTATAATATCGTCGTAGTGTCCTTCCTTGATCCTTGGAACATTGGCCTCTTGGTATAATGCCTCCAGCGCTTCCTTCCGATCTTTCCATTTCGTCGATGCAACCATTTCAAGAAAGTTTCCAGGGAGCTTAGCATTGAGGTCTACTGGTTCAGCCAGATCAAAAGCATCTACCTCTTCTGGCTCATCCTCGATCTCATCTTCAGCAACAGTACCCGCCGCCTCTGCTGCAGCTCGGGCTGCCTGTTGTGATCGCAAAAGACGCTCGGCACTTGGTTGCGCATCCTTAACTTTCTCGAACGCCTCGTCCAGCTCCTTTTGTTGGGCTGGCTTTAGATCATTGAAAAACATCGGTTTCATTGCATCCTTGAGCCATTTGTAGAGCTCAATCGTAAGTTTGGTGGACTCTGCTCTAACATTCTTGTCTGCATGGCCAAAAAGCTTCGGAAGGGCCTTCAGTACAGGCTTGGGATCGACCGTTTTTGCGCCGAAAGATGAGTAGATAGCGGTGAGAGCGGTGAGAGTTGCAGCAATGATCTTGGGAAGTTTATGAGACAGAAACGGTATTAGCTGTTCAATAACAGGACCAGGCGTGTCCAGCTCGATAAGAAGCAGTAATGCTTCTGTCGACTTCGTTTTCGTTATAGCACGTGTTGAGGGGAGACCTTTCTCTACAAGTCCACCAACGACGTGATTCCGAGTTCTGCACATGGTCAACGTTAATTCTCCACCTAGAATGAGTGGGAGATATATACCGTGAGCACGCGCTTACTCCACCATACTGTAGGAACGCACACAATGCCGTGATACCCTCTTGTTGTGCAGCAACGTTGGAGTCTGTTGTTGCTTTCTGCCACAACCCTGGGTCCATTAGCCATGGCGTGAAACATGCTGCTGACTCGTCTGGTGATTGTCCGAACTCTCTGTTATTGAGCAATTATTAGCACCCTTCCTAGTTCTAAGTGATCTCATCTCAGATGTGAAAGGAGAGGCAACCCACTTTGTAGCCGCCTCGTATGCTTCCTTGCGGACCTTCCACAGCTTGTGCACAGCCCGGTCTACCAGCGGGAGAGAAGAGTAATCGGGCTGTTCTTCGTCGGCCATGATGATATGTTACTGAAGGGTTGTGTGGTGTCGTGAATGTGAGAGATATGTTGTCAGAAGAAAGTTTTCGTGGGGCTTCGACAAGGATATCGCTTCGAGTAGCGTGTATTGGTCGGTAGCTGGATAAGGCTGATACTGGTATGTAGCGTCGGCAGGCAATAGTAGAGAGTATTGATGCGAGGGAGGAGGATGTTGGTGCAAGGTTGGAGAAGAGTTATTAGTTGTATCTGCAGTCGCTGTCTCGGTGAGATGGTGATGAGTACTAAAAAGTAGTGAGTTCAAGGAACTGTTGTTCGACCTTGCAGCTGTAAATACAACATGCCACAAAAACAACTGCCAAGACAATAGCTCCTGGGCAACACATTCTTAGGTGAACAACAAACATAAATGAACTTGCTTCAGGATTCCCGAAACTACTTGCAAAGAACCAATTATCCACGCTTCCATCCGCTCTGAGATGAGACAAAGCGCATTCTTTGTTGTTACTCCGGGTAATGAATCAAAGCACCAGCCATCCTCCACCGCCACCGCCACTACCCTAGCCTCATACACCACTCAACACTTTAACTCAACTCCAACCTCTCTCCAACAGCCTACCAGCAACCACCCACAAAAATGTCGTCCATGTCGTCCAACTCCAAATCCAACAAACAACCCGAGAAGCAATCGCGCAACGAATACATCCCTCACTTCATCGCGCGAAAGCCCTTCTATATCGACGACGACCAAGAAGGAGACTACCTTGAGCATCAGCGTCTCCAGAAAGCTGCCGAAGCCGATCTCTCCACTGCGAAATGGTACGACAGGGGTAAGCGCGCTGGTCCCGCCGCGACTAAGTACCGCAAAGGCGCATGCGAGAACTGCGGAGCCATGACACACAAGCGCGCCGACTGTCTTTCCCGGCCCCGCAAGCTCGGTGCCAAGTGGACAGGACAGGATATCCAAGCCGATGAGATTATTGAAGACGTCGACTTATCGTGGGACGGAAAAAGGGACCGGTGGAATGGATATGATGCTAAGGAGCACCGACGCGTAGTGGAGAATCATGCGAGGCTGGAGGCGCTGAGGAAGGAGGCCGCGGGAGAGGTGGAGGAGGCTGATGAGGCCGATATGGATAAATATGCTGAAGAGTCGGAGATGCCCGGTCAGGCATATGATGCGGCGTCCAGAATCTCAACCCGAAACCTGAGAATCAGAGAAGATACAGCGAAATACTTGCTCAACCTCGACCTCGACTCGGCACGTTACGATCCCAAGACTAGAACCATGATCGACAAGGGCGCAACTTCGGACCGTGCCGCCGCGATGGTGGCAGAAGAGGATTTTATCCGCTCTTCGGGTGACGCAGCCGAGTTTGAACGCCTACAGCGATCGGCATGGGAGTCGCAGGAGCGTGGCGACAAGAATAAGTTACACTTGCAGGCAAACCCGACAGAGGCTGAGGCTCTGCGACGGAGGCTGGAGAAGGAGCGTGCGGAGGCGTCTGAGAAGAAAAGGAGAGAATTGCTCGCGAAATATGGAGGTGCCGAGCATTTGGAAAAGGCGGTGGAGGTGGAAGAAGAAGAGCGCTATGTCGAGTACACCGAAAGTGGTGCTGTCAAGGGTGAGACCAAGGTTAAGCCAAAGTCGAAGTATGTGGAAGACAAATATATCGGGAATCACACAAGCGTTTGGGGAAGTTGGTGGGACAACTTTCAGTGGGGGTATACCTGTTGTCATTCAACTGTCAAGAACAGTTACTGTTCCGGAAAAGAGGGAATTGCGGCTGCAGATATGGCTAAGAAGATGCGACTGGGCCTTTTGACGGTGAGTGATTCGAAGGAGTCAAAGGAGTCAAAGGAGGTTATACAAGCGAAAGATCAAGATTACATTGTGAAGGAACAGCCACACCGCGAAGGGATTAGTGGTCTAAAAGCTAGTGGGGGTGGCGGGAAAACGGTTGAAGGGGAAGAGAAGGAGGGGAAACGGAAGCTGGAGCACATGTTGGGAGGCGTCACTGAAGAGGATATGGAGACTTACAGAAAGCAGAAGCGGTTACACGACGATCCTATGGCAAACTTTGTAGATGCAGTTTGACCTTGGTCAAGATATACTGTATTTGTCTTTTGTAATATACGAGCTTTATTTGTTCGGCTTGAATGTATTTAAATTACATATTACCTCCCCCGCCCTGTTGCACATCTCCCGCTCAAAAATACATCCCCTGAATTGTAGAACTTAACGAAAACCCAGGACGATATAAATTTGAATATCAAAATTAGATCTGTAACACCTTATGGAGGTACTCCTCTCCGTTAGCCTACTGTTCAGCCGTGCATGCATTTGTACAGGTAGGTGCCCGATACCCAGGCAGGCATGCAGATGCGGATGTTGCTATTACATACTATAACCATTGTCACTGCTTTGGATATGATCCGAGCTCTATCCATAAGCATATATGGCTAGACTTTATTCTCTCTCCCATGCACTTGAAATCAAGATTAGTTATCTCTATCTGTCTCATTTAACACCGGCACTGGTTAACCGAGTGATATTTAGTGTATACCGCTGGGTTTTGGTGACATTGGAAGTCACAATCGGCGTGTTGACGAGGGGTGCACAAGTTTCAACTCTACAATTAACGATAAGCACAAGACGAGACTGGGAACAACTTATACATAGCACGAGTTTCGCTCAACTCGCCCCCCAATACTATAGTAACTTTGGACACGAACAGTGAACGTTCAGCGAATTCCGACTTTTTTACTCAACTTACGACTATTTTTCTCGACTAAAGTCGCAGCTTTATTCACAACTGCTGGTCAGAAAGAATCCTCCGTGTGAAGTCAAAAGGAAACCTACCAGGAAGCTTCCTTGGCAGCGAGTGCTTTGGGGTGATAGACAATCCTGATCTTTATCGAACTTCTACAGAACCTAGACAAGGCAATTTTGATACTCTGAAGACTAGGCCCTAGTGGATGGTAACAGTAATTCAATACATGCACAAATCCACCTTATTATGGCATTTTGAGGTTCTTAATTGTGCACAAGTTTGCGATTAAATTCGCAACTTACGGCCAAATTCGCCGACTGCGACTCGAACGTTCGTGCCCAACATACCAACATAGAACTGGCACGTTTTCCTGGCATCCGAATAGTCAAAGAATGCACCAAAAGTGGAAACTGTATTGGATTTGACGTATACCCTCGATTGCCGGCCGGTACAATAGTGTGGGGCGCGAGCGGCCTAACGCCGGCTCGGGAGTGGTGCAGACAAGCCGAGGAGCTCGAGCGGCAGTACACTAAGTGTAAGGAGGATTCAGCGGCCGTCAAGTGGCAGCCGCTAGTTGATTCAAGCATCATACAGGAATCACTCGACGTTCAACTTCCCGCTCGTGCCCAAACTCCGCCTCCAAAGCCCTACATAAACATAACATTCCAGTTATCTATTACAGTAAACGAACTTGTTTCCCATGAAACATCCCCTGAATGTCATTGATACTATGATAAAGCCGAGACTATGCATCTCCGGCTTGAGACATCCGATTCGTTCAGACCCAGTCACCGAGTCTCGAGAGACAAACCCCCCCCCCCCCAGTTTTGTATGCATCACGACGACATACCGCATAGTAACCCCACGAATCTTGAAGCTGCTGGGAAGAGGAATTCGTGCTTGACCACCCGGTTCGTTCAGAAAGAACCAAGACTGCCGAAGAGGTTTACGGAGGCGCAGGCCAATAGTAACCATTTACTTCGTCCACATGGGAGTTGGCGTTGACAAAGATAAGCCGCCAGAGCAATTCCAGATAGTTGTTCCGGTGGTCCGGTGGTCCGGAGGGTGTTCAGCTTTTTATTCAAAACGGTCTGAGTCGTACTCGTATGAAACTAGACATTCGGATCGTACTTGTACGGGCTTACCTGTGGACTAGACATCCGTATGGTCCATGTGACTATAGTACTTACTGTGTTCGACATATACGATGGGGTGGAGTTGCAGGACCCGAATGGAATCCCAGTCAGTCCCAGTGCATTTTGCACTGGTTGAACGGAGGATACCTTTGGATCCTCAAAATAGAAGGTGAAGCTTAAGTTGTTCGATAAGTCCACGGGGAAAGAATTCAGCCATTCGAATGCATGAATACATTCGTCACGAGCGCAGTCGCTGTTGGTCTCGAGTTGTGGGCTCCCTTTCATGCGCACGAGATCAGCATAAGGTCTATTCAAAGATCTCGAGACTTCCGCGTGGTCACCGGCCGATCAGAACGTGGACCAACGAAGCAGCAACAACATCAGAGGGTATGGCTCGAATGGAGTATGCCGAAAAACTAGTGACAGAACAGCGGATTCAACTCGCTCCGTCTTCTGCCTATTTATCATTTCAACCTGTGAGGATCAAAGTATTCCTGTTCTAGCACGTTGTCACCCCCACACTCTTCAGCTCTCCATTTGCCGTAGGCCAGACAAGTTTTTGAGCTGAATCTTAAGGCCGGTAAGCAGCTGCATTAGAGACCTCGAAAGTACTATTTTCAAACATACTCTCAAGTCTGTGCATGCAGAAAAGCGCCTGTATATGCATGCCGAGCCTTGAAAGTATCGATCAAAAAGTATTACTTTCAAATGTTGCTGGAGGTCTCTATTCCGCACTTGATGAGGCGAGGGCTGAGCAAGAGGCTAACCACCAAGGCAGAATCTGCGTCCAATCACTTGTAGTGGAATTTCCTTGTATGGAGTAGGGCAGTGCAGACCTTCTGCCTGAAGCACCAGTGAGAGAAACTAGGGTAAGCATTCCACTTATTGAACCTTTGCGTGAATTTTGAGATTAATTATAACCGAAATCAAACAATGGTAAAGTCATTGAGGAGAGTGTAGCCTGAACTCTGGAGACCGGATAGCATGAATGCCGCTTTTGAGACTATTCGTCTGAAGACTAAGATAGATGTGAATAGCTGTATCGTCATATGCTTGTGCTGCAACAAGAACCAACCATCTCACTGCTCCTAGACGTGCATTCTAGAGTATGTAGGGGATTCCCTGACGAGGACAATATCTGCCCTGCCTGGTAGAATACGGCCTTGGCCGAGCTGCTAGGCAGAAGATTGCTGAATTTCTCCCAGCAACTGCCAGCCCGAGATCAAATTCTCCTGTGCGTCTACAAATTTGCGCTGAAAGATCTGTATCCAATTATATACAGGCAACAGCCTGCCACCCAACAACCACCTCCCAGGTAGCCATAATGGCGATGGAGGCTGCTACCTCCCGCTTCGTGGCGGGCCAGCTCTCGTGTGTTTCAAGGGAGCAGCCGTAGTTGGAACGCAGGGGAAACGTGAAAAGACGGACCGTGCACAACCATAATTCCGGTGCCCCAGAGGCGTTTCTACCTAGATACCAGCTCTCGCGTAAATTACCGATAGAGTTCGGGAAACGGAGAGAGGATAAGGCCATGCATGATTTCTTCTTAGCTTCCTCACAAAGAATATGAGATGGATGGAGTAAGAACATTTGGCAACTCCGAGATTTAGAACAGGATTCTGAAGAATACGGCGATACTCATGTCAGTCCCAAAGAAACCCCAACTTTCGGGCTTCCAGCGGCAGTTATGGTATGCTAATTGTCTGCCCTATCCGCCGTCTAGACTCTTGATACTGTGCCGTTGTTCCAGGGGCACCGAGAGACAATTGTTGGATAGGGAAACGGGGCCAGCACTAACTAATCACTCTCCATGGCTACCCACACGGAAGGGCTCCTTTCATCCATGGTTCCCCGGTCCAAAGTACCCACGAATGTACCCAACCCACCACTGGGCCACGGAAAACCCTAGATCTCAGGCCCGATAGCAAGCAATTGAAGTCTCAACCATCACAGTTGCAAATCCTTACCGCCGATCCACGGAAGAACCGTGGCCAGTCTTTGATTTGAGACGTCAGGCCTCGCCGAGGTAAAATGTATCACGTCCGGAACTGCCTAACAAGGCAAAGTATTTGCAGCTGTCTTTCGTTCCTAATGAGAAGTTGATGAGCATTCCACCCACCCGCTCTATTGAGTGGTGGTTGTGGCTGCTAAACGAAATGAATACTTTGACTTAGCGGAGGCGTTTTCGTGGCAAGTCTTGACGGTGGGGGATTTTTGTCAGCAGAAATACACGTCTCATTTGACGAAGTATTCTATTGGATGATAATTTTGCTAGGATTCGAACAAAAAGAAGCCATGTTTCTCACGGAACAAGCTTTGTACCCCAACTAATCCACTGCAAGACTAAATAAAAGTTAGTCTGGACCCGAACCTGCGACGAGAATCGTCTCGTAACTATTGAAACTCGCGAGGGTGGTCTAAATGGTAGAACATTGAAATCGAAAGAACGCTTAGGGACCGTTCAGTTGCGCGGATGCGAATTTTCAGAAAGTTGCAAAGCAGTGGTCAAGAAATGTACACCCTGGGGGTAAATCGGTAACTCCGAATTTATGAGCTTTGGAAATAATTCATGATTGCTACGTACGTCATGTACCTATAGCTACCTGGTATCCAGGTATCCCCAGATTTGTCGAGATATCGGGCCGTGGGAGGTGCTATTCGGATATCCCAAGAGCCCCCCATTCACTGAAAAATGAGCTTTTGGTTACTATTTCGTAAGGCGGTGGGGCTGCGAATTTCTGCGGGCCATCACAGTCCATTACACAATCGAGGGGCACCTCACGATTGCAAAATTGGTCCTAGGGCTTAAAATTCGTTTGGTAGTTCCAAGACTCGATCATCGAACGCGGCCTATGCTAGACTGTTACGTGGATTTCCTGCCCAGGAAACAGTTCCACTGGACCCGAGTGCCGGTAGCCATCAGTGGAGATACTGTATATACTCACTGCAGGGGATTAGTACTAAGAGATGAGACTTAGCTGAATAGTGCGGAAATACTCATTTTTAACAACCTGGGTTGAATCCAGAGATTGCATTTTTTGGCACTAATCCCCTGCAACGAGTACTCGAACTATTCAGGCATTTATACGTACACCTAAGGTCACTCGCTCCCACTTGTTGTGGAGGGCGGTATTTCCGCGGGCGCCCATCACTTTCTTAATAAGGAAAATTGTTGAGAGAAAGATTAGGAATTAGACTGCAGCTCGTCAAGCCCTGGGCGAATCAGTCGTGTTAGAAATATTATCGTTCGTTGTTTCGTCGCCCCGCCCACTAATTTGTTTATCCAACAGCATATGACGGCAACAACACAAACCAACAGAAACGTCGGGGTCACATCTCCAAATCGAGCGCATTCCACTCCTACCGATCCTCCACATCTGAATCACCTCATCGGAGGTTCTCTTGATGCCCTTCAGGATCGGGGCCCTAGAAGTGGCAGAAAAAGATTCAGGGAGACATCACATCGCCCGGTTTTTTTTGGACCAGTTTACAACGGATATTTGATCGGTATCCAATGAACTCTAGCAAAACGAACCACCAAAACGGTAGCTTTGATGAGTAGAAAAATCGGCGATTGACCTGAGATCTTTGAAGATATGAGATAGGTCGCTTGGAGCTCGATCACTAACTCTTGGGGAGAAGCCACGATTTCATATCATCTCACTCACGGCCAGTAAGTTAAGGTTACACCTTATGTCCGCATGCACATTTGTCTTAGCAGAGCTTTTTGACATCTCGCCTTTTGTGGGAGCTAACCATAAGAAAATACCCCACGCGTTAGAATGTTATCGAGTTCGATAAGCCCTCGAGAGGCGAGAAGCGAACCGGCATATGCATGTTGGAGCAGGTATTCCAGACAGCCGTGTGAATGAACCTGCATACACCTACATGAGCTAACCAGGCAGTTCCGGACCTAAGAGCCTTGTTGCAGCACCCTCGAAGGCAGGGAGCAATTACTACCTGTTCCAGTGTCGTGTATCCGAATGGGATAGGTACGTGTCGCCCTTCCAAGGTGTTTTAGTGTGGACTTATGATAGAATCTACAGTGTTATGTATGTATGTGTACGAACACGTCACAAGAATTCAGCATCGCTGCCATATGCATATGTGAAGGGGAAGTTATATGCGAATGTTCTTAGAAGCTGCATGCGGCACATTTCCTCAGCTATTTTTCGCCATCGGAGACCGTCAAGCTCAAGTCAAAAAAGACGTTGGTGCCAACGGAAACCGGAATTGTCACAGCCTGGAGTTCTGGAAGTCCATGGATAGAGGTAAGCCTCTTCCGAAAATAAAAGGCTGAATCTAATTTATCAAAACGATGCACTCTGTGGATTGATAACTGCCATGGGCGCGCGCTGTAATGCGTTCGCGGTCGGTGGACGCATTGAAAATATTCTGGAGGTGATGTTGAATTGGCACCTAAGGAAGTTGGAGATATCAGGCGTAGAGTAGGCGGACACCGTTGCATATCCGACTAGCCGAATGCAAGGAGTGGTCTTCCGCATACCGACCGAGATCGAAGATGCGGTAGGTGATTGATTGGTACGGTCTTCTGTGAGATAAACTTCGAGTTCTGCCGTTATGCGTGCATATCCCCACATGTCACTCTAGCTAAGTCTCGGGTTTACAATTTAGATTTGGTCGCAGTGGTTAAGTCGATGCGGAATTGTACAGAACTTGCAGTAGCAGTAAGAAGTCGGGAAAGAAAGGATTAGTGGTTAACGCCTGCATACCTGCTGAACAACGAGCAGCACAGGAGACGTTTACTAGTTATTTAGCCGATTTGTCTCTAGTAAACGACCATTATTTGCGAGCGATTTTCGCGGTGACATTGTTGTCTCACATTCAACTTGCTAATTAATTTTGCATCGTAATAAATAAGCACTTTGAACCAACATCGTCCGCTGATCAGTCATTTCTCATGCTGTGATCCGTGGCGTAGTTCCACCAGGTTTTGTTTGAGAAACAAAAGGGAAGGCCATGTGCGTTTTGTATTTGACAGATGCCAGTCTGGAGTTCCGCTTCTTCGTTGATCGAGATTTTTGTTCTGACTCGCCTACCACCTGGTATAATCGTTATTAGGCGTTCACAATATTGAGGAGTTGCTAACCAATACCGCCATGCCACATATTCAGAATGTCGCATGAAATCCAGACGTCCGGCCCTGTGGGTCGGCCGATGATGGGTAAGCAAGTGGAGATTGGAGCTGTACGATAGAATGGGTAAGTGTACGAGTGGAGTAAGAAGGAAGAGGAGAATATTTTCAGAGTAAGCAGTACTGTATTCGGCGCTGTCGAAGAGAATCACGTGTATAGGTTGGACGAGAAATCGATTTGGCAAACTCTCCTGCACGAATGTCTCGACGACAGTCAGGCTACTTGACTGGACGGGTACGAGTTCCTTCAGTAGTTCAATGGAATACCTCATCCAGTACGATTGCAGGCTGCAAAAAAATAAAAAACACATTCTCCTTCGTTTACCGAGATCCTGGTACGGGTGAAGCAGAGTCCCGAAACAAATTCACATAACAAGCTGCAAGTCGGTGGATCTTGGGACTTTCTCCCTTTCTTGGTAGAGACATCGCCAGCCAATCAATAGTAAGCGACTGCAACGGCTTGCGCATTACTGGGAACTTTGTTTTGCTTTTTTCTGACACAACACCCCGCCGTCACCTTGTCTCGAGTTGATATACCTTATTATGCACCTACTTACCTGCTCTTGTTGCTTTTACTCTTGTCCCCAGGCAGGCTCAATCACTAGCTCAGTTCGTGGTGAGGAGCTCGCAATCGGAATCACGTGAAGCTGTGTACGAGACAACTACTGTAATAAGTAAACATTCGACTCTATTATTGACTTGGCTGTGTGAGGGAGGAGCGAGCTTTCCGTAATAGGAAGAGCATCCTCACGCATTACATTCACCGCCAGCCCCCCAGGACGCGCAGTTGATGCAGTTGAAAGGCTCTGACTGGGTGCGCAAATATGCGTCGTAAGACGGTTAACGGTTAACCTCCGGCTATACTGATATGAGTGCCACTCGGCTATGTATTGACGCCGATTGTTGCAAATAGCGAAGAAGTGGAACGCCCCCGAGAGTGGACACAGTCATTCCTTGTTGTGATTCGCGGGGAAGAACATTGCTCTATAGTCGGTGTCGACGTGCGCATACTCAGATACTAGACGGTTCATCAGGTTTCAGGCGAGTCTTCTTTCAGACGGGATACTTTGATTACCGCAGCCTCGCATGCCTCACCTGCTGAAGTGGATCCCAGTACCGTACTGCGGGACAGCCGCGTCCCCCGAAGGAATGCTACATTAGGTAGACTTACTTAGAGGTAGTTTTGACTTTTTAAGAGGCGGTGTACTGTCATGTCCCTTACGGGAGATGGCAGAAAGGAAATATGACATGATTTATATAACTTAGCAAACCTAGGAGCATTTTCTGGCATCTAGACTTGTTGGCAACGGCCGAGGGAGTTTTGTTGACACATTCTATGTTTTGGTACATTTTCTCCAGGAGTTTTCGGCCTTTCCTTCTCAGCTTCTTATGAGTGCAAATTTCCCGCAATTGGTTGGCCGAACATCTTGCCCATTGGCTTCACTAGTGAAACGGTTTTCCGTTCACGGCTCCCGCCCTCGAACTATTGCAAGTTTGCTAAGAAGTCAGGATGGAAAGAGAGCTGCCTTTCCGGTTCCTTGGATTATACTTGATGCATAGCGCCGGCATCTGCCAGTGTTCTTCAGCAGATGTTTGCCTGAATTCAATCACAGTCATTTTGCACGCACAGAATTGGGGGGTAGCGTGAAGGTGGCTGATGGCTGAAATGTGGATTTTTGGGAGCTCTATGGGGGGTTTATACAAGCTTGATATCAAACGTACTCATTTATGCATATAACAGTACCCAAATTAATTCAATAGATTGCGATTCTCGTAATTTCAGCTCAAAGCGGGATTCGCTGGGTAGGGCATATATCACCAGAAGTTTGTGTTCCGGATGCGTAGTTTGAACAGCCAACTTCTGTTACCTTTCCTCTGCTCCCACCATTGTGCGTGGAGACACGGGAGATAGAGTACCATTTCGTTGCTTTTTCGAGACCCAGAACCGAATCCTGGGTTTGTTTAGCAAGTGAGGCTTGCTGGCCACCCCTGTCCCTGCACAAACAAAGAAAAAAGCAGCGTTAGTTCAAACTAGAACTAGCCTGGCTAGCTTCGGAACCTAACCCCTGGATCGCTATTGCTCCGTTCCAAAACCTTGGGCATTGGGCAACCCCACGGCAGATATGGGGTCGACAGACACAATCATCACCGCTGGGAGATTCACCCTGAGCACCTAGTGGCCTGACGAATTTGAACAGCCAAGACTCCGCTCCTCTCCTTCGGGCCCAGCAAAAGGAAAGACCGGTGAGTACGGGTTGGTGAGTGCGGGTTGTAGTGTGCGTGCAGGATGGGCAGTACGAAGGTTTTCTGGTGACAATGGCGAAGGGTATCTTGCGGTCGATGTGTGGAGGCATACGTACTTAAGGGCAGTTGGTAGTGTGTTTGTTCGTTGGTGGGTGATGCTGGTGGTGGTGGTGGTGGTGGTGGTGTGGATGGATGGATGGATGTATGTGTAAGTGTGTTAGAGGCGCACAGCACAATATGCAAGCAGTTGCTATCGTTGCAGAATTCGAAGAACACCAACTTCCTCACGGATACTTAGACAAATTTCAGAACCGAAGTTCAGCTACCGCAGGATATGCAAGCACATCTCATTCGATCAACAACACAGCCAGTAGAGTACTCTACATGACATAGGCAGAAACAAGGCAGAAATTGTTAACGGACTGACGGGTTCCCGAAGACACCTGAACAGATGCAACGCAAGAGGGCGGGGAGGGTGGGTAGGGAAAAGAAACTCCGACCTCACATCTCGATTTCTGCAGGCTCGAAGAGAGAGGAAGGCGGGCGAGAGTTGGTGCGGAGGCAGGAAGCTAGGTGTAGAGAATGCTCTAGTAGGTAAGTTCGGAGACGAAAAAGGTCAGCAGCAGTAGGAAACGGCAAAACATGCCTTTCTCTCCGCGGTACCAGTATCGACACTCTTGGTCTCTGCAGCTCGTCAATCTCTCCATCCCGCTACTCGCCGCACTCACCCATACTATAACCCATACCATACGCTTTGCCACTGCCGCTACCTACATCCTAGGTCCCCGTTCCCTTCACTTCCTCGTCTCTCATCTCGTCCCAGTTCGTTCTGGCTCTAACTACTAGTGGGCTCCCCTCTCTGGGCCTAGGGCTAACCAATTCTGCGATCCCGGCAATTCTGCAGCTTTAGTTAATAGACGCTTGTCTGGGCAGCTTCCTTCCAATAATGCCTCTGGGACTGTTGATCTAGTATCCCAGCAACATCCCACCTATAATTCGACTGCCTACCCGCTCCGTCATCTTCACTTATCTATTTCTCACCGTCCCTTGATTCTTGATTCAACCTTCCGTCCCAAGGTTCATCTCTCCACCAAGCATCAAAGTACGCCTGCGGCAACGTGCCTCCATAGACGTCCGCCATCCTGTCAGTAGGTACAGAAGTGCGGCTACTCTGCAACGCCGATATCTGTATCGACCACGACCATTCTATCCAAATCCCCCTCAATTGTGAAGCACCCTCAGAATAGATTATCCAACTCTCCCCGAGTCGGATCCTTGTGATACACCCACATATTCGCTAGTGTTGCAGAAATCAACTACAACAATCAAATGGATATCCTAGAAATCATCGATGACAAGGACCAGAGCATCACCGAGAGCGGTCAGCGGCGATTCCAATGCCCCGAGCCTGATTGTGTAAAGGTTTGTCCTCTTTATTCTCTCAGATAGCCATTCATGGTTGCATCAAGGAGCTATCGTCCTATGATAACACATGCTAATATATTATCTTGAATAGAGTTTCAATCGTAAATCAGATTTACAGAGACACCACCGCATCCACACAAATGAAAGGCCATATATATGCCATTACGATTGCGGCAAATCATTCATCCAAAGAAGTGCCTTGACGGTACACATCCGAACACATACTGGCGAGAAGCCACATCAGTGTGAATATGTTGGATGTGGGAAGCGATTTTCAGATGTAAGCAATATTCTGATTTTCTTATGAATTTCAACTAACCAACGTCAGTCTTCGAGCTTGGCGCGACATCGACGAATTCACACTGGCAAACGTCCATATCTATGCCCAATTAACGGGTGTGAGAAGAGGTATCCCACCTGACAACAAATCAAGCACAAATCCTAACCTACCTGTAGCTTCTGTCGGAAAACCACATTGACAAAACATGCCAAGCGCCATCATCTCTTGGAGCATGATAGAGCAGAATCAGAGGTTGATGAGACCGATGAGGATTCTCCTGCTTCATCAATGCCTAAGAGGAGGCTTATGGCATCAAAGGCTCAGCAGAAGAAAGTCGCTGCTAAGCGGCTGCAACGAAAGCAGTGTGCGCCAATACCAACTACTATGTTGACGTTTTGCCAGACTAGCAGCCTTCACGAGCCTTTAACACCTCAAAGCCCATCAGATTTTCATCCAGCGTCCTCGAGTCGCCATACGAGCTTTTCAACGGCTTCCTCGGGGTACTACAGCGACACGCAAATGTTGCACATTTCTTCGACAATGAACCAGCCACCGACACCTCAGAGCCCCTATTATGATGAACCTGATAACCACAGGCCTATTTCGCCAGCGGCGGCGGTGGTTCATCGCAATGACGGTTACCACACACCTACATCGAGCCAGCAAGGCTCTGTGAACGGGTCTTTTGATGGCGGACTCCGGATTATTTTGGAAACCCCGACACATCATCAGCTACTGATGGAGCAAACGCTCCAAAGCAGCCCTGGTAGCCTTTCATCCTGCTCATCTGTATCCAGCCATTCCTCAATGGACTACTTCTTGCATGCCCCTCAGCAACCATCAACCCCCTATCAGCCGCCATATCCCATTTCACCATGCTCTGTTCCTCACTACTCCACGGACCTGCAACAGGCTCAGCACGGTGGGCCTCAGTTCCATCCAAATGTGCAGTATCAGTCGGCTCCATTTTCTGCTGCAGCGCAACATGTGTGGTTCGAGATGCCGCATCAACATCTCATGGCTCAACATACACAGAGAATTGAGTTTGATTATGATATGCCATACATCAAGCAGGAGCCCGAGATTGTGTTGCCTTCTCGTCGAGGTTCCTTTTGTTAGGCCATCGATGTAAGTGATGGCCTGACGAAACGATACGGCACCGCTATGTTTGTATAAAGTTTTTCTTTGTCATTTCACATTTCATTGCATCGATCCGGAGCGGCTTAGAGAATTGCGTTACGTTTCTCATATGTTTGTGCTTTTAGTCATGTGCAAAGTGGGGTTTTCATTCGGGTTGGGATTGCAAATGCTTTACTTTCCTTTTCGGCTCACTAAGACGGGTACAGCTTCGCAGCTACAATCAGGTGTATGGTGATTTTACAAAATGTTTGTGTGGCGGTTTGTTTTGGCTTTTTTTTGTTGTGTTCCTAGTTTGGTTTGGATCCCCCTCTCTTCGTTGCACATACTGACTGCTTTCTCCCTTTCTCTGGACATTATTATCTTTTGCCTATCAGTAACTTGGCTGGAGCAGCTATGGTTGGTGGGCATCGGAGTTCTGGATTCGTCTGGCTATATCTGACTCGGAGGGCAGCGGATCTGTCTTTGCCGAGTGGTTCGTCATTGGCGGTATCTCTTCTCATCATCCTGACGCCACAAAGGTGGCGAGTCTTCTTCGAATATACATACTACATACTTAACTAAATACTTAAGTATACTTATTTCATTACTATTATTATTCCTAGTTTCTTTTTTCCTTCTGTTTGGTACAAAATATCTCCTTTAAATCTGGGTTTTCTTCGGGCAGTCTCTATTTTCCTTACTCGGGCGGGGATGGGTCTGATTTTTGTCTATTTGTTGGCTATTTGTCTTTTGTATTTGGTTGGCGGGAATTTTTTTTGTTGCTTGGTTGGTTGGTGAGCGTATGTATCATGGGGAGCAGGGAATACGTTAAATTGGCACAAATAAGTACTAAGTAGGTAGGAGTACTAGTGGGGTACACTGAAGAATACCAGATTTTCTCCTTCCTATATAGCTATCCTATTTAAGCACTTCTACGTAACTCCCGTGCGTGCCGACTTCCAGAGTTACATCCCCTTGTTTTCTGAAGGTTCGTGGATCATGACGATGAAAGCCTCCGTTCTCCCCTGAAACTTCACTTCGTTGGTCAGGAATATTTTACTCTGATAGGTGAGAGCGTGACCGCTGGTTGTGGTGGAGGCGTGGTGGCGTTCCCACTCACCAGTTTGATGGGCTGGTTTGGTGATGATAGTTGGGACCTTGGATTTGCACCTGCTACCTTCAGATGCTTGCGGCAGTGTGGGGGTGGGGCGGTGAGGTGGGGTGGACATCAAACATTCACACATCTCAATCTGCCGATGTATACGTATGTGGGGTTCTTGCAGCTGGGGGGGGAGGTTAACTGCGATGTTGGTGATGGTATGGGAGCGCCACGTTTCGGTTGGGTCAATCCAACTTGCTAGATAGGCAGACCAGGTGTATGGGAGGGGAGGGAATACCTGGTGTATGGGAGGACCGAACCGAGGAGCTGGGTGTTTGGTAATTAGAATAAACAAATAGCGTGGTAAGTTCAATAATACACCACTATGTTTATATATATTATCGCATATGCCAAGGCGTGAAAGCCAAGGGTGGTTTTATAGATTGTTTGACAAGCTTCCGCATTCTATTGTTTACCTGGATGAATGCATTATCTTTTGCTTCTTCTCCTTTCTCCTTCTCTTTTGTTGTGTTTCGGGGGGTTTTTGCACTTTGTAGTTTGCACTTTCATCTTGCAGAGTCAAACTTGGTATGGTAGCATCCGCGGAAGCTGAGGAATGATCTTGATGTCACGTCCCACAGCCGCGATACTCCGGATAGTCGATGCGAATCGTCCCTGCTTGCCACCAATTCGATTGCCGCCCGCTACGCTGAGGGAGGCATGGCGGTCCGCTTCCGCCGCTGCAACTCATGGTAGAGTATCTCATTGGCCCACCCAGACTTAGCCATGCTGGTGCGCCACGTCACTGCAAACGACTACCATCCAACCGATCGCCGACAAGAGAATGATGAAACAAGAAAAATCAACGGGGCTAAATTCCGGGTACATATAATATCACTCGCGTATATTGCTAAGCGCAAATTGTTCTTAATGGCAAATTTATATTAAAGGCCTGGCGTCCGGACTCGGAAAAAGTTTCTCGCCACTCGGAAACACATGGAAGCAAATTCTCCAGGAAGTTCTTAAGTGCCCATATTACAATGGGTAAGCGGCAGCAAATGACTAGTATCGCCATGACACATGGAAAGCCTGCTAGGAAACCCGGGTCGTTACCCACCGAGTGTCTCGTGCCGTTGAATTGCATACTTCCGATGTGCGCGTGGCTATGTCGTCTCGGAAGTGAATGTTCTTCTAGAAAACGAACATTTGGAACGGCCCCACTTATATTAATGGAATAATTTCCGTTCTAGTAGGTTACCGAATCCAGCCGGTTAAATCGAAATGGCCTTGATGGTACCGTCCAGTAAATGTTCGGGCTGCAGCCACACTTTGTGCTGGTTATTTAATTAATGGGTTGACTAGCTCGGTAATCTTCCCGCATCATTGGGTCGTTCCTGCATGAAGGGAAATAAGAAGAATTTCATATCTAACTATATCTACATACCTATTTCGTCCCGCCGGAAGTAGAGTGATGAACGGTCCAGTGGGACGGCCTACTCTACTCAGTGGGACAGACTAGATATTCAGTGGGACCGCCTACTAAGAATTCAGTTACTGATCGGCATTTTGGCTGAATGCTCCGTTGAGTAGCTGGCTCCGTTCATCACTCACTGACACTTCACTAACACTCAGTGAGACGTTGGACGGTAATTAGCGGGCTGAAAAAGGTAGTAAACGGTGTTGTCAAATTTCTGCATCTATTGAAGATCTAGATGGTCGGCACTTATTTCCATAATACGGAAGAATCTAGAAGCGATTCTTCACAAGTCTCGACGTTAGCAGCCCTAAGATGTGGGTCAAGGCGTCGATGATTGGGAATGGCGTGACAAATACGGGTGACCCGAATACGACCCCAATTGTCCCGATTTTGCAAGACTGTACTCTAGTAACTCCCTCGAGCTAGATACGGTATTGATATCGGTATGGCCGACGCTATGTACCGAAAACCTGTTGCGTGGAGCTCGTGGAATTCGAGTGGGAGATATGCTCGCGGTGCCAGGCGATAGATGTGGACCCATTAATCGTTTGGTAATTTCCAAAGATCCAACTTTTCCTGGAGATGGATGGCCACTTCCTTTCTGATCCACACCCTCAACGGCGTATAAACTCTATTAATGATGGTTAGGCTGTGCCACAGTCGACATCCTCTTCAAAACGCCCATGATTGCGCAATTGCTCTAAGACGTCGTGGAAACGACCCGGCAGGAAGGGGACACTGAACACTAATTACCGTTGATCAAGCACCACAAAGATTATTCTAGCTCCTTGTTTCAACCAGAAGAATCGATACTCAACAGGTTTAGAGACTAGACCCCGCGCTCCCTTACTCTCTGACCTAGAAGCATTCTTCAGGGCAGCCAGGCGCTGACGACACGGAACAGGGTTCCTGCTCGAGATTGCGCAAACAAGTTGGCGGACAAACGGTAACTATGATGAATGGAGGAAACATTCTTGACGAAATTGCGCCATTAAGTCCGTGTTGGATCATAAGATATCACTCGGTCGCGAGTGCCGGCCACAATCATCAACACATCTATTTGATACATGGTGCTTCGGAAATAGGTTTCAAAGAGGAAAGAAAAGGAGAGGACACGCTATATTGTCATGGTTCGTTGGACTGTTCTCCGCTTCCATGTTACGTCGCTATTGGTCTCTTCTCGCATATCCCGTCTCTGCCTTCCCCACTCTTGCACTTTGTTTGCAGCGTTGTTTATTTCATATCTTGAGAGGGCGGGAGGAGAGCGGGAAAGGGCGGGAGGAGGGGCGGGAGCACTGTTGTCAGTTATAATTGAAGTGATAGCAGTCCAACAATCCAACAGTCCAATTGAAGTTATCTTAGACACTGCGATTCCCTCCTTATCTCTGCCGCTTTTTCTCTTGGTGGAGTGACGGTATGAACTCTCTGGCACTTTGTCATTGGAATTGAGGTTTTTGCCTTCCCACTTTTCCTTTCTGTTTCTGGTACCGGATATACCATACCGCCCACACTTGCAACTCTAACCTCCGTCGAGATAGCCATTACCTAAACCCATTTTCGATGGGAGATGCACCCATCTCGATCGACCACTGTTACTGAAGAGTATTATACGTTCTGCAGAAGCATGCAATGCAAACACACTAGATATTATGGCTTGGCAGACCGACCCCACTATACCCCGCCGTTTTTTCCTCAGTCACCTCTCAACTTCAACTCAATTGAACCCAGTTACGCTCAAGAACATCATGGCATCCGCAGTCCAAGCTGCTGTTTCATCCGTCCAATCCGTCCTTCGCGCTCCTGCACACAAGGTTCTCCTTTTGGGCAGTGGTTTCGTCGCGAAGCCTTGCCTCGACTACCTCGCCAAGGAGGGTATTGCAGTAACTGTTGGTGGGTAACAACGTTCTGCCGTGGAGTCGATACACTTAATTGAATTGAACTGAATTGAATCGAATATAGCTTGCCGTACTCTCGAAAGTGCAAAAAAATTGTCGGAGGGTGTGAAGTTTGCGACTCCCATCTCTCTGGACGTTTCGGACGAGAAGGCGCTTGACGATGAAGTTGCCAAACACGACCTTGTTATCAGGTGTGTGTGTACTGGTTTGATCTCCAGCAAAAACTCGGGTTGACCTTTCGTCTAGTTTGATTCCTTATACCCACCACGCCACTGTCATCAAGTCTGCAATTAAGTCGAAGAAGCATGTCGTTACCACGTCCTATGTCTCACCCGCGATGGAGGAGTTAGATGCCGCCGCCAAGGAGGCCGGAATCACAGTCATGAATGAAATTGGTCTTGACCCTGGAATCGACCATCTTTACGCCGTCAAGCTGTTTGACGAGGTGCACGCCAAGGGCGGAAAGGTGCTGTCGTTCCTATCATACTGCGGTGGCCTTCCCGCACCAGAGAACTCCGGAAACCCTTTGGGATACAAGTTCTCTTGGTCTTCTCGCGGTGTCTTGCTTGCGCTGAGAAACTCGGCTAGATACTGGAAGAATGGAAAGGTTTGCCATGATCCAGCTTCTGATATCTGAGGTTTACCTGCTGATAGTGAATTGTAGATTGAAGAGATCTCTGGTCCTGAGCTCATGGCTGCGGCCAAGCCCTACCACATCTATCCTGGATTTGCCTTCGTCGCCTATCCCAACCGTGACTCCACAGTTTACAAAGACCGTTACAACATTCCTGAGGCCCAAACCATCATTCGTGGTACTCTCCGTTATCAGGGCTTCCCCGAGTTTATTCACACTCTCGTAGACATGGGATTCCTTTTCGAAGAACCTTCTGAGGACTTCAAAGAACCTCTTCCCTGGAAGACTGCGCTGGCAAAACTCCTCGGTTCGAGCTCCGAGAAGGAGGAAGACCTGATCTGGGCGATCTCATCCAAGACTACGTTTTCAAACACAGATGAGAAGGACAGAATTATTGCTGGTTTGAGGTGGCTAGGTCTTTTCGGTGACGAGAAGATTACTCCTCGTGGTAACCCGCTTGATACTCTCTGCGCTGTACTCGAGCAGAAGATGCAGTACGAGGAAAACGAGAGGGATTTGGTCATGCTGCAGCACAGATTCGAGATTGAGAACAAAGATGGTTCAAAGGTGCATACGATTGGCAGCCCTAACTTTCGGGGTTCACGCTAACGATAAACTTCAGGAAACCCGCACTTCTACTCTTGTCGAATACGGTGTCCCCGGTGGATACACTGCCATGGCTAAGCTTGTCGGTATTCCTTGCGGTGTTGCCACCAAGTTGGTTCTCAATGGAACCATCAATGATAAGGGTGTCATTGCACCTATGAACGCAAAGATTAACACTCCTTTGATTGAAGAGTTGAAGAAGCTTGGAATCGAGTGTAAAGAGGAGCTTGTTTAAAAACATATTGGCGCATTTGGGGTTTTTTCTTGTTAGGGTGGAGGATCTTGGATGCTTCAATCTGAAGTTTCTTGATGATTTTATGGGTATAAAAATTTGGCTTGGCATTCGCGTAGCAAATAAGATTCAGTAGGTCTAATTGTGTGCCCCAGCCCTTAGTCTTCTGCTCGGTATCATGACTGGCCCCTCCGAAGAAGTGTGCGACTGCAACCCGATAAATGGCGGTCTCGATAAATTCCGGAAAGAGTTCACATCGAACTTTGCGACAGTGAACCTAAGTAACTTCCAAGAGATAGTCCGTTCGGTGGCGACCGACGACGGTGTATAACTGATCATTACTGATGCCTCCCTACTGGATTTATTGTACATTCAAAGAGTTGTACCCTCGAAATGAGTAACAGGACCTGCTCTCGTATACCAGACTTCCGGGTTCATTTCGCCGAGCGAGGCGAAAAAGTCTGGGCACGAGAGCAAACAGGACCGCTTTTCTGGCCATTAAAGGTCGAGTTTGTGGTCTTGATGCGAGTGCTCGTCCCATGACCGCGACTAGCCTAAAAAGGATAACTGCCAACCTGTTCGCACTCGACTTGTTTACACTGACCGTGTTACGATATGGAAGTTGGGGAGAACTGTGTGCGTGTATATTCTATGGTACAGAGAAAAGAGAGAAGGAGAAAGACTCGAGATATATACAGGAGGCATCAGCCCCTGCAGCAGTCACCGTGTATCAGATCTGTAACATGTCTCCGGCACATGTACACCAGTAACAGACCGCGGCCAAAGGACCGCATACGTCGTAGTCAATAAAAGAGTCCAATTTTCAGCAAAGTGATCCCACAAGGAGACAAGCTTGCCACAACTAATAAAGGTACGGAATATCGTAAAAAAGTGGTGGGTTTTGCGGTAGTCTCGAATGGTGTTCCACAGATGAGCTGCAGAAGTCTACAAAAGTACCCTTTCGTACATCCATCCTTCCGTACAAGCCCCGTCCACCACAGCTGTAACTAACCGTGCAAAACAAGGGATATGCTCCAAAACGCCCCTGCGAAAGTAAAGTAAATGAGTAAAACGACACTGGAACCCATGCAAACCCAACGCCTCAGTATAGGATGCAATGAGTATAGGATGTAATGCAAAAATAATTAATCTCTACATAGCCATCCAGCCACTGCTGAAGGTGCTCGTTGCGCTCAGCTCGGAGGCGAGCTGCCTGTGCACGGTAGTGCGAGCTATTCAGTGAGAAAAGTTCAAGAAGCTCGCGGACTGACATGTCGCACAAGACGCCGTCATCTTCGTCATTGTTATCATCAAATAAAAGAGCTTTGAAAGACGGTGTGGTTACGAACGAATCAGCAAATGGTTAGAAACCTGGATGACTAGGTAATACTCTTCATCTGGTCCCAGTGTTCCTAAGCGGCCTGGCTTCTTAGGAACACTGTCTGGTCCTTAATATGGCAAACCAGAACTTCAGATAATGCCCGGCGTATTTTTGGCCCCAGTGTCCAGTTCCGCCAGCAAGAGCATCGTGATCAGCAGCTCCTACGACTCCAGCACCAGCGTGACCGCCTCCGGCTCTACCGTCAACATCTTGAACACCTAATCTGCCCATACCGTCACTAGTGCTGGAATCAGGGAGGACAGCAAGATCTCGCCGTTAAGAAGATGAAGGCGACTGAATTGGTTTCTGCACTGAAGGCGCGAGGGGCATAGCCATTAACGAGGCAGTTATTTTCGCGCCCCGTGACGTGGGTGATGATGCATGTGTGGTAGTTACAATTGGAAACACCGCTGATAGCCGAGGCGGAGATCAGACTAGCCGGGCCAGGCATATCGAAAGGAAGCCGAAAGATGTCAATTTCACCCTCGTACGGGAGGCGAGCGAACTCCATTGATGTAGGAGCGCATTGGCAGGCACATCGGCAGGCAAGGAGTGGATGCCTGTGTCATCAGTGAATTGTGACCTGTGTTGAAAGATACGGAGGGGCATAGAATAATTGAAAATAAGAAGCAAGTGGTATAAGGGAGAAAGATTATGGAGAGGAGAAGAGATAATAGAAGGGAAAGGTCGGAGAATGACACTTGTTTTGTCTGATCGATTAGATTAGATCATATCTTGGCGATTGTAAGTTGCCTGGTGGAACCAAAATGACGTACCTGGAAGAATATAAGATTTACTCGGGGGAGATATCATTTGCAACTCGTGGTTCGTAATCTTTTACCATTGTTGAGAGCCTAGGATTGAGAAATGGAACGAGTGATGGGGTGAGTGAACTTGACGACATGAGTCACATGATGACTGCATCCGGAATCTTCCAGTTCTTGTTTACTAAGCCGCGTCGATCAACTTGCAACTCCCTCGAACTCGATCTTCGCCTGCATACCCCTTACCTCCCATACCCCGCCATCTAATACAATCACCCTGCGGATCCGGCGTCATTCATTTGCTCTGGTTTTATCTCACATAGACCGAGGCAGCATCGCGCGCCAGCTGCCCGGACAATGGCATCGTTACTTCTGGCCTCCGGGTCTCTTCAGGTACTTACACAGCTCTTTTTCATCATGTTGCTCAGTGGCAAAATATTGCTCGAATGCTAATTAAGTCCATACCATGATAGGGGATCTCGTTACTGTCATCAGAGCTTCTTCCGAGCGTCTCTAGCTTACTTGTAGGTCCGCGAAGTCTGCTACGACCAGTACAACAGCGGGAGTTATCACCTTCATCTGGCCGACCCTTTTCGGTTACCAGTGGCCTAGCTAAGGTATGTGGGATGTTCTTTTTCCGGGAGTTAGGAGGGTAGATCTGACCCTCTATAGACAGAATCGCCTGCCTTCTTAAAATATGCTACATTTCCTCTCGCTGCATCTCCTCTTGCGGTACACCCCGGCAATTTCAATGGTACACCTTTCCTTGCGGAACGGATATTGTCTGCAGGCCTTCGCAGACCAGTAGCTGGGTTCTCTGTGTCCAGAAGCTTCTCATCGTTACCCCCGTTTTCACTCAGTCGTATCCAACCGGCTCCTAAGCACCCTCAGCAAACGCAGATCCGCACCATGATGTCTTTCGGTGGTAGCCCTTCGCAATCTACTCTTTTCCGTGCCGAGCAGGTTGCCAACAACAGCCCACAGAACGCTTACGCCCAGGAACGTTTCTACGATCTTTTACTTCGTGCCAATCTTTCACATGTTGTTGCGGAACGATATCAGAGTGGAATGTATGCTTCTAATAAGGGATGTGAAGAGAAATACGCACGGGCTATAGAAAAGCTGTCTATGGCTGAGGACACACCGCTTTCAATGGACGGAACTGCTGCCTATGCCGGTGGTCGTGCTGGTCTCGGTGCCGACAAGGTGCAAGCTATTGGACAAGCTGTTGCTACTCGGTCTCGCGGTGGGAATGTGTCAATCAATCACGGTAAAAGTTCTGGGAGCTCCGGAGGCAGAGAAGACCCAATCTATGTGGTTGTTGACGAATCCATCGGCGGTTCTATCTTTAAGTGGATCAAGTTTCTGTTTTACTTTGCACTCGTTGGTTATATCGCATTGGTTTTCCTGTCCCTGGCTGTCGAATTTACCGGTGTCTTGAAGAGCGCTCGAGGCCCAAGCAATAACGAGGCATCGGCTTCCCAACAGACTGCCCGATTCAGTGATGTCCACGGCTGTGACGAGGCCAAGGAAGAACTCCAGGAACTGGTTGATTTCTTGAAGGACCCTAAGCAATTTTCGACTCTTGGTGGCAAGCTTCCCAAAGGTGTTCTCCTCGTCGGACCTCCCGGCACTGGAAAAACGCTTCTTGCAAGGGCTGTTGCTGGTGAAGCTGGTGTACCTTTCTTCTTCATGTCTGGCAGCGAATTCGATGAAGTATATGTTGGTGTGGGTGCAAAGCGTGTTCGTGAACTCTTTGCTCAAGCTCGTGCCAAAGCACCGGCAATCGTATTCATCGACGAATTGGACGCTATAGGAGGCAAGCGTAACGAGAGGGATGCTGCTTATGTCAAACAAACCTTGAATCAGCTTCTGGTCGATCTCGACGGGTTCTCACAGAACAGTGGAGTCATCTTCCTCGCGGCCACGAACTTCCCTCAGATGTTGGATAAAGCATTGACCCGGCCAGGACGTTTCGACAGGAGTATTACAGTCCCACTGCCCGATGTGCGAGGCAGAATTCAAATCATCAGGCACCATATGAAGAACATCCATGCGTCTGCAACCGTTGATCCTTCTCTTCTAGCCCGTGGAACTCCTGGCTTCTCTGGTGCTGCTCTCGAGAATATGGTTAATCAAGCTGCCGTTCGTGCTAGCCGGTTGAAGGCAACTGAGGTGAAAATGGAGCACTTCGATTGGGCCAAAGACAAGATCATGATGGGAGCCGAGAGGCGCTCTGCAGTCATCCCGATGAAGGAGCGTATCATGACAGCTTATCACGAGGGTGGACACACCTTGGTCGGTCTTTTCACCGAAGGTCACACCCCTGTTTACAAGGTTACTATCATGCCGAGAGGTCAAGCACTGGGTATCACCCACTACCTTCCAGAGGGAGATCAGTTGAGCATCACCAAGAAGCAGTGTATGGCCCAGATTGATGCTGCGCTCGGTGGAAAGATTGCAGAGGAAATTGTATATGGCTCTGATAATGTCACCGGAGGTTGCGCATCCGTGCGTATTCCTGTTAACTCTTGTCTCTGCATATTGCTAAATTGTTAATAGGATCTCAGCGCTGCAACTCGGGTCGCGAGAATGATGGTGACCCGCCTCGGTATGTCGGAAGCTTTGGGTGATGTCGATCTTTCAGATGACTACCGCGATCTCTCTTCTGGAACCAAGGAACTCATCGAGAATGAGGTTAAGCGTTTGATTAACGAATCCCGTGAACGCGCCACCAAACTTATCCTCTCGAAACGAAAAGAGTTGGATTTGATTGCCAATGCTTTGGTCGAATACGAGACGCTAAACGCAGACGAGATCCAGAAAGTGTTGAGGGGCGAGAAGCTTCCGGGTAAGGAGGAGCTCATTTCGAATATGCCGATTAAGCTGCCAGAGGGTGTTTACTCGGGACCTACTCTTGAGGGCGGGCCTGGCAACACTGGCGAAGTCCAATCTTCTACCGCTAGTAAAGAGGGTGTATAGGATAGTGTACTTTTGGCGAGGTGAATAGGATGAAGCATGCTGCTTTAGTCTCTTGTATTACCCATTTACTTGGTTCGTTTGTCATGGTCATCAATGTGACGATGGAAGTTGATTCGTTCTTTCCATATCACGCACTTTGTTTTACTGCTACCTTTGTATTTTTTTCTCATCGATACGGGTGAAAGAGGTGTATGTATATAGGAATCTCATTCGAAAGCAACTCATGATAGTACGGGTGCCTCGTAGAACACATCTTAACTTAGACCTTTTTCCCTCAGGTGGATTGTCGTCGTTGACCAATTCATTCTGGTTGGCCAGTTCTAGTCCTAGTCATGTGACATACTGAGCAATCGCTCCGTCTCCCGAACATCGATCTAGTGCCAGAGACTCGACGACGTCAACCGTATCCATACCTCGACGCCACCACCACCTCCTCCTTAAAGGCTTTTGTGCCTGGCTCTCTCCACTCAACACCACCTACGAAGTGCACCTCGTAATGGCTCTCCCATTCGTACGGCTCGCCTCCCGCTCGTCCGCCAGGCTCCTTCCCCGGTTTGCCGCTGCTCCCACCGCCACACGACGCTTCACGACAACGCCAACGAGACAGGCGGAGGCCGAGTATCAGCGCACTACATTGGTGGAAAACCCAGACCCCCTGGCAGCAATCAACCAGAATGCCACGAATCCGACACTAGGTGTTGCACCGGAATCGAGGAAGATTAGACATTACACCGTCAATTTTGTACGTTCTTCTGATGAATTGGGGTTGCGTGTTGGGACTGACGAGATGTAGGGACCCCAACATCCGGCTGCTCACGGTGTGTTGCGATTGATTCTGGAGCTCAAAGGAGAAGAAATCTTGCGGAGTGACCCCCACGTTGGACTGTTACATCGAGGAACGGAGAAATTAATTGAATACAAGACTTACCTTCAGGTATGCGCGATGAGCTTACTGGGGCAGGAGGATGGTACTGATAACAGCGTGACAGGCCCTTCCATACTTCGACCGTCTCGACTACGTCTCCATGATGACAAACGAACAATGCTTCTCTCTTGCCGTGGAGAAGCTACTTAACATCGAAATTCCCGATAGAGCAAAGTGGATTCGTACCTTGTTCGGCGAGATCACCCGTATCCTCAATCATCTTATGTCTGTCCTTTCCCATGCCATGGACGTCGGTGCTTTGACGCCCTTCCTGTGGGGATTTGAGGAGCGAGAGAAGCTTATGGTACATCTACCCCGCCAGCCCCACCCACCACACACACTTACTCCTGCAGGAATTCTACGAGCGTGTCTCTGGCGCCCGTCTCCACGCCGCATATGTCCGCCCCGGTGGTGTCCATCAAGATCTCCCTATCGGCCTCCTAGATGATATCTACCAATGGGCTACTCAGTTCGGTGACCGCATCGACGAAGTCGAGGAGCTGCTTACCGACAATCGCATCTGGAAGGCACGTACTCAGGGTGTAGGTGTAGTGTCTGCCGCTGAAGCCCTCAACTACGGTTTCAGCGGTGTCATGCTCCGCGGCTCCGGAATCCCATGGGATATCCGTAAATCGCAACCGTACGACGCCTATGACCAAGTAGAGTTTGACGTGCCTGTTGGCCAGAACGGAGACTGCTACGACCGATATCTCTGTCGTATGGAGGAGTTCCGTCAGTCGCTACGAATCATTCATCAGTGCCTGAACAAGATGCCCCCTGGTCCCATCCGCGCTGAGGACTACAAGATCTCGCCACCCCCAAGATCAGCCATGAAGGAGAATATGGAGGCTCTGATTCACCATTTCTTGCTATACACCAAGGGATATACGGTCCCACCGGGTGAAACTTACTCGGCTATTGAGGCGCCGAAGGGTGAGATGGGTGTTTTCGTCGTCTCAGACGGTTCCGAGAGACCCTACCGATGCAAGATCCGTGCCCCCGGGTTTGCACATCTCGGATGCTTTGACCAAGTTGCGAAGGGCCATTTGTTGGCTGATGCTGTGGCGATCATTGGTACGATGGATTTGGTGTTCGGTGAGGTGGACAGATAGAGCGGATTGTAGTGGCGTTGTATAAAAGAAATGAAGGTCATTCGCTGTGAGGTCCTTGGGAGGTATATGTGAATATATACATGAATGACGACGACGTGGCGAAGTTCCTACAATTGTTTCCTTTGTGGTCCTGTGAAGCTGCATTGAAGCATGGCGTGATAACTCATGACGGGGAAGCATCCATTAATTATCCCAAGACCTTCCTAAAGGTCTGAAACTGAGGCGGTTGGACTTACTAGTTTGCATTGGTTTACTTCGGATCGAGATGTCTTTATTTTCTCCCTTGTCCTAGATTGATGCAATCACATCTGAGACCTACCGTTCCCAAGGTGCATATCTGATCAAACAAAGAAATATATATACTTAAGTATGTACCCAATCACCATGAACACCTGCTGCGAGCTCCCCACCACCACCAATACCACCTCACAGCGATGCCATACGGACCCAATCAACACCCAAAAGACAGTATGAGCCCCAAAATCCCCCCCGACAAGTTGAAATCATCGTTTAGTCCCTTCAAAATACCGAGTAAACATCCTCGTACTCTCCCAACTCCCACGCCCACGCCTCCCCCGCCCACGGGACCCCGTCCTATGCCCCAGAAACGCGAACCCTCCTCCACGCCCCCCAGTAATAAGGGGCGGAATTGGCTACGGGGTCAAGAGGTACGAGAAGAGGGGATTGAGGAGAGGGAGGGGAGGGAGGAGAAGCGGAGGAAGTTGGTGGCGAGTGAAAGCGATGAGGAAGTTGTGGCGGTGGGTTCTGCCAGCGCGCGAAGGAGATACGAGGTGGGAGCGCAGGGGAAAGTGGAAGTGAAGGGCGAGGCCACGGATGGGGATAGGAAGGTTGTGGTGGAGGCGATGGGGGTGGAGGTAGGGGTGGGAATGGAGGAGAAGGAGGACAGAGATAAGGATCAGGTGCTGGTGGAAACGACGGGAATATGTTACGCTGGGGGGAAGAAGGGGAAGGATGAGAGTCTGCGCTTCGTCGGGAAGTCATCACTAGAGGTCGCATATGAGATCGCGAAGCGGGATGTTGATAAGGAGGAATTGATGAAGAAGGGTATGGAGATGAAGGTTGGGTGTGCCAATGTGGAAGCGAGTCGCGAGCGGAATGCTGCAGCAGCAGCCGTAGGTGCAGTTGTGGAGAATGAGATAGACCATGGGAATGTGACGACAACGACGTCGGGAGATTTTGAGATAGATTCGAACGATGCAGATAGTCTTCGACGGAAGGTTTTGGAGAGTATTGCTCTCGGACAATCCAGGGGGGAGGTGGGGATGACAACAGATTGGGAGGAACTGAAACGACGCTTGAGGTGTAGCTTTACAGAACACGGCGATGCGGTTCTGCTGCGGGTGCGAAAACAATTAAGAGAAGCTGGACGTTTATGTCCCATTTGATGGGTTATATTGCTGTGTATTACCATGTATTACTACTATCGGGGAATATTCATAGACTAAAGCAAAAAAGCATGTGGAACATGGCTTTTTGGAACATGCATTGTACTGCAGTACCTATACACTCACTATATTACGAGTGACTAGAACCCCCCCAAGTCCGGATACTCTGCAAAAATCTCATGTTCTCCAAAACCCTCGTCCTCAAATCCTCCATCGCACAACGTCCGTCGGCCTCATTGATCGTCTCCGCAACTTTCCGTCTCAACCTCTCAAGATACTCGTCCTGGGAACCCACATTTAAACAAAGCTCTGCCCGTATAACCTCGATTCTAATCAAGACCCTTTTCCGTAGCACCTCCATGTCATTTCCCGCTTCTCCCCCTCCCCCTCCCCCTCCCCCTCCTTCCCTCTCTTCCTCCTTCTCTTCCTCTTTCTCTAGTTCAAGACGCCGCAGTATTTCATCTCTGGATGCGTTGATCGCTGCAATACGTTCCTTCTTGCGCCGCTCCGACCTCTTTGCTTTCGCCAACTCTTTTCTTTTCTGGTTGCGGGAGCGAGGGGTGCTTTGAGCGGAAGTAACCTGGGGTTCATCCGGAGTGATGGTGGTGGTGTTGACTAGGGGGAGACGACTAGTGGTGGTGGTAAAGTACGGTGACGACTCCATTCGCATGTGCTATTTGCCTATTGGGAGGGGTATCAGCAGCCCGGAAATAATAGTCTATTTAAGGGTAAGAGCGTACGACTTTTTTTTATCTCGAAGTAATCGGGGTCTGGAGGAGAATTGTCATTGAATTGAAATAAGGGGGAGGAGAGCCTGCTATATTTTTGATGTGGCCGAATAGGGAGACTATTATGTCTCAGCCTTCTCTTGAAGAGCCCCCCGAAACAGGAGAAACTAGTAACCTGCTATGTAAGGGAGCAAACATCTCATGGCGTTCGCCTGCATATGCTCATCGGATAAATGTCTGCATTCCAGAGTACAACGTTTGGTCGTAACCTTTTTTTTTCCCCTCCCCGGATTACATTTGCATAATGGATCACTCGCGAAGGTTCTTTCATCGTTATCCGGCGTGGCTCTGGACAATCACTTCCGACCGTCACTTTTGACTGCTCCAACTTCGGTCTCTTATTTTCGGATGCAGATGGGAGAAATTGGTTGACTAGAATTGCACTACCATCACAATTACTCTGCACCGACTGTCCGTATCACCGCTCTGAATTTGGACCTGGCCCTGAAACACTGAAACAACGCCCTGCATCAAGGCCCTGCATAGTCTTCACGGTGGCGGCGGGCGAAATACGGTTTCGAAGTGTTGCTCCCTCTTCCCGAGGACAAATTCTACTACACGTAACATTGTCTTCGGAAACCGTGGCACGGATGTTAATTGTTGTTGTTGTTTATTCATACTGTATTCACTCTTACTAGAGTATGACAGGACCTAATACCCCCTCCGCCTCCGGGCGAGCCGGCTAGATGGCGGAGCTCCCCCCCGCTACCCTTTACGGATGTTAATTTGTTCTTAACGGATGACGACCCCAACCCAACTCGTTCCAACCTCGAGTAGCGGCCCCAATCGAGCATACTACAACAAAGAGCACAATAACTACTTAGTGATCGATTTTTAGCCAATCATAAAGTTAGGATCTGCTGCCTTCAGCCAATCAAGATCCATCCGAGTGGGCGGGGCATCCGAGTAGCCCGTGATGTTTTCTATGTTCCAACCTCACTGGCTACGTCATGTCTAAAGAAGAAACAGTTCCCTCATCTACGGAGATAGCCTTCGCAAGCCCTACGCCCTGCGGGGGATAATACTCGTCTACACGTTATCACTCATCAGTCTGTACTTAAGCTTCACTATAGAGTACCAGTCCGTTCCTTCCAAAGGCAAAAAGCCATCGCTCTAATGTATCAGTATCACTCCGCTCGATCACCTTTCAAACCAAAGCTAGGTGAGTATGAACGTTATTAAATTCATTCCCCTCAGTGCCATCTCCCAAATGCAACAAGATGAGATGAGATGAGAATTAAGAGTACTAGATATGAAGAGCAAGTAAGCAGATCCATTAAAACCCTCCCCTACTCCCTCCCCCACTTTATACAACCACCATGCGTACCCCCCGGACGCAAGAACCAGAACCCAAAACCGAAGATGCAAACAAAGACAACAAAAAGAATACAAATCCCCAAAAGCAGATCCCCCCCGACTCCATACGCCTTCACCTACCTCCTCTTTTCCTTACCCATACCCCCAACCGAAAAAGACCGAACAAAATGAACAAAGGGAACCGAAATATCTCTCCCAGGTCACCTTATACCTGGCCTTGGGTCCATGGGGTTCCTTGGATGCTTCACGGCTCTATCCTTCGGGCTATCCTTGACAAAAGTCCTGGGAATCCTTCGGCAGGCCAGAGGGCAGGGAAGTGGGAGATCCATTCCATGTTCCTAGGCAGTCGGGGAGGTCCCCATCCAGGCAGCAGTGGGGTTATGGGTTGTCCATGGGCATTGTATCGACCATCCAAGGGCAGCAGGAAGAAAGTCCACCGTCCACCGGCAGCAGGGGGGTCCAGTCCATCCGAAGGCAAGGGAGAGAAGATCCAATGGCGAAGGGTGGGCGGAGGCGGGGGACAGGAACAGGAGGGGAGGGGATTACAAAGAGTAAGAAGAAAACAATATTATACTGACCCGATCCGGTTCCCGCCCCCCCCGGGTGAATCCAATCCAATCCAAAAAGCACAAAAGTGGGGGTCTAGGCAAATATGTATGTTCCCCATTGGCTAAGCTGTCGTGAATACGGCCCTAGATGGTTTTGCAGCCCTGTGATGACGCTGATGGAAGTATTCATGCCCAACCCTATCACCTCTGGACCAAGTCCTACTCTCGCGGCATCTCTTCTCGAGTTGTTCCCGCTCTTCAGGACTTGCCTCCATTTGCGCCTTCTGGCGTGCTAGTGACTCTTCATAACCTGTCTCGTCCGGGTGCAGTATCTCAGTTGTGGCGATCGTGGTAGTGATGGTAGTGGTGGTGGTGGTGGTGATGACTCGCCCGTATGTGGTGACTGTCGTCGTTCCCGGTGCGATCGTGGGCTTTTCGTACGTGGAATGGATCTTCTGGTCAGAGATGACGTGAGAAACGCAATCCCAGTTAATGGTGGGCTGGCGGGGGTTGGTGGAGGATGAGGAGGTGGGAGCAGTGGTATACGCCGTGTTTATGGGAGTCGAGGTGCAACGGTTCTGTTCTATCGCGGTCACGGGAGTTGCGGGCCTGGAGTGTGCAGGAGACGGCGAGGCCGACTGCCGAGGTGTGAGAAGTTGCGAACCAGTGCCTCTGGGCTTCTTGACGCGGTGGGATTGCCGGCGGGAATGCGGCCTGGAGCTCGGCTTCGGCTTCTCAGTCATGGCAGACATGTGTGCGGTGGTCTGTAAGGAACCGTCAGAAGATGGCTCGTGGGGGGGAGGCTAACTAGATTAACCGGCGGAGCAGTTGCTTGCGGTGCAGGAGGACGATCACAAAGTTGAACACAGGCGGCGATGGATATTCAGTAGGATGCATAGACTGTTCGAGGAAGCTTAATGAGGAAGGGAAAGAGAGCGAGGGGTGAAGCTGTGTCGGTTTTAAAGAACAGCCACTTCAGCAGCACGGCCAGACAGGTTTAAGGCGGCGGGACGCATGATGCACGCCCTCGCAGTAGTGCGGCGTCAGCCCTAATCCGCGCACGGGGCGGAGGCCCTGATTGGCCGGCTGCCACAAGCTTCATCAAAAGCAACGCAAGGCGACCATCGCGTGCGAGCGTTCGACGTCCACAAAAAGCACACAATTCCGAAGCCCCGCAAACAGCGACAGGGCGGGAAAGAGGGGTGGTGACGAAATCGTCAGACATTGATTAGACCTCCTGCGTTCGTCGAAGTGTGCAGGGTGGGGACGTGCAGGCGCCACTGCGCCGTACCCTTTGCTGGCTCTTCCAGCGGCGAGGTACTTCGCGAGCGTAATATGCATTGCTGTACTTTCCCGTTTGAATTTGTCCCCGCAAATCTTCAACCGAGAATGCCGCCATTGGTGGCGACAGTTGTCGGAAGGTCCTGAAGTCCACATCCAGCCCTCTACGTCGTGAACTCGGCGAATAACTGTACTCAAAGGTACAGCAGGCGCTCGCCATACATCGACAGCGATGTATATCACCATTGGTACGCCCAAGAGCGACGTGGAGCAGGGGTTAGGGTTACCGCGGTGAATGCCAACTCCGAGTGACATTTCTCGAGTGAAACCGCCCATGTCTCGCCCCCAAATCTGGCTGATGGCCCTATACTCCAAAAGGTGCATCGGGCAGAGACTTGAGCAAATATCTACTTAGGCACCCCGTTGGAATGCCACAAACAAAAGCGCCTGATGATACCCCTCCGGTGGCAAAGGTCAGCCTTATTTCCATACCAAGGCTCTCAGACCACCTTCCTATGCCAAAGCAACCGCGGTTGGGTTAATAAGGCATCATCACATCATGTCCTAATGGTCATCTCCATAACATCCTGCGCGCGCAGGTTATCGTAGTTACCCCACAAGCACTCTGGAAAGCCTGAAACGTTTAGCCTGAATGGAATCTATGAAAAGCCATGCTATAGCATAACAATTAACGCTCGCCTCCAAAATAGAGGCAACTCACAGCTACAGAAGCAACAGGTCTATCGATAGCAGAGGATCCGGTGGGTCTTTCAAGACGAAGGTGTTACATGTACGCCCGGTAGATAGCACATACCGGCACTCTGCGGGCATTATTTATGCATGCATGCGCAGGAACTTCTGAAACCTGCCGACAGCCTCAAATGTCGTTTTTCCCGCTCTCCACCGTGAAAAAATATAGGGCAAAGATGTCGTTACACTTGTCGCAATTCGATTCCGAACTCGATTTGCGAGCTAGCCGTACTGTAGCGAGCGTGATACTTCGGACGAGACTCTTGATATGACAGGTTTTTTCGATATTGGACGGAAACCTCAATCAAATCTCTTCGGCCGAGGCTTTTGCGAAGCGCGATGTACGAAGCATCATACTCGGTACAGTACTGGCAAAACAGTTCTGTGTACCGATGAAAGGGTTCAAATCCCAAAACGAGTCTCGAACCGAGCGTCGGAAGGACTCCTACAGTTACAGGCAATGTAAAGACAGAAATAGAAATGCTAAAAACTGGGGCTTCGCTACGCTCACTTTAGGCCATAAAGTTCATTTCATTGATTTGTCACAGCATCATAAGAGCAGTATATATGAGTGACTAGCCTCTCCCAGTTTCATCCCCTTCGCCCAATTCACTCACGGGAATATGAATACATTATCATCAGAGTACACACTCCCAAACCCCCTCCAATCCAATCACGTGAGAGATTAGTTTAACCTAGTTTCCTAATAGAGGCTAATTAACAATGAAGAAATTTCGATCTTACCATAAAGTAAACTTTATGGCACCTCGTGTTCTCACAACGGGCTCCCTCCCCACTTTTGGGTGCTCCACTTACGACGGAACCAGTGAAAAAAACGGAATCGTACCCCCCCGACTAATATTCTAATATTACCGACCACCACCAACTCCAGAAAGCCTCAGACTCTAAAGGGAAGCTCGAGGAGCGCCAGCATTCAAACCCATGTCCCAAAAGTCCTTCTCCAGCTTAGTAGCATGAAAGAAGATGTCCACAAGCTCCTCGAGACGGTCTGGACCAGCTGCACGTACTTTCTGCTCGAGGAGTTCCCTGCCGATTTTCACAGCCTCGCTGTAAGAATCGGAGTGGCCGTAGTTGACGATCCACTTGTAATATGGGTTATCCTTATGCTTGGTATTAGGATCTTTCAAGAGCCATTCTCCAATCTCGGAGTATCCAAATAAGCAAGGCGCCATAGCTACTGTCAACGCCAGAAAATCGTGGGTGTGCCCAATATCAAGGACATATCTCGTATATGCAGTGCAAGCATTATCTTCCTCGGTTGCTAAAATTTCTGCTTTGCTTACACCGAAGCCCTCACAGTATTCAATATGCAGACTTGACTCTTCATAGATCTTCTGGACGGTCTTTGCCGCAGCGACAACGTCTTTCATATTCGCTGCTTTGGATCCAGCCAGAGAATAAGAACGAGCAAAGTGGATCTGCTGAGTTAGTTCCAATGGCCACCGGAAGGATCACCAGGAAGCTCACGAGGAAGATGTAGTCTTGCTTTAGGTAGTAACAAAATTGATCATTTCGTAGTGTACCATCTCCCACCCGTTTGACAAATTCATGTCTGGTATAGTCTTGCCAGACTTGTTTGACCTTTGGATGCCCCTTGAGATAATCTAAAAAGTGACCTCTACATCACAATATCGTCAGTAAGGTCTATTGGCACATACGAGGTCCAGATACTGCTCACGGGGCAAAAGGAACCATATAATTGCTGTGCATATGATTTATCGGCCCGTTCCCCTTGCCAAAACCTGGGGCGTTCTCAATTGCATAGGCAATGTAGTTGCTCGCTTCCTCCGCGGCCTGTACGGGCTCCAGACCCTTGGCAAGGTTACTTGCAATGGCCGAAGCAAGTGAACACCCGGTGCCGTGTGTATTCTTGCTGTGAATAAATGGCTTCTCGATGACCTTACTCTCTCCAGTATCAGAATCGTAAAAGACGTCGAAAACTATGTCGCCTCTCTTGCCTTGTGGAGTACGGGTTCGGTACTTCGTCATTGTAACATGGCCACCTTTGAGATAGACGTATCGAGGTCCCAGATGTCCAAGGTCAGCTGCAATGCCCTGCATATCAAGAACATCCTCGACTTCCTTCTCTCGTTTCAAAAGTAATAACGCCTCCGGTATATTGGGAGTCAGGACAAATGCTTTTGGCAAGAGTTTCTCGAGCAAAGACTGAATGGCATCGTCGGGGAGCAGTTTCGAACCGGAGGTCGAAACCATAACCTATCCAGCATGAGTATGACGACACAATACCTGATTGTTACATGCAACAGTAGAAACGGAAAAAAGAAAACCGGAACATACCGGATCGAGTACCAGTTTCGTGACCTTCCACTCCTCCATTGTCTTTGCGATGATGTCGATAGTTTTAGCTGAGCCTAACATTCCCGTTTTGACTACATCCACTGGCATATCCTCGAAGACGGCCGCGAGCGATTTCTCAACAAATTCTTCAGGAACATAATGGATGTCTCGTACTTCTTGGGTATTTTGGGCTGTCAATGCGGTGATGGTAGTCATTCCATAACAGTTATGAGCCGTTATAACCTTGAGATCGGCTGCAGGGTACTGTCAGTTAAGGTTAATTAATTCATCGATTAGTAGGGTGGAACCTTCGATGCCAGCTCCACCTGACGGATCTGAACCAGCAATTGTCAGGACGGTGGGAAGTTTTGAAGACACGGCCGTCATGTGAGGTTCGTGTAAGGTTCGATTGGTAATTGAAGACTAGTTGAAAGGGTGCATTGAATGTCAATTCAACTCATTGCAATTCAAGTTCAACATTAGGAGTCCAGATCCTAAGTCTATGGTACGAGACAAGATTCAAATGGAGAGGGTTAGTCTCGTACCCTCGGAGTGGAGCTGCTAGGAGAGTCTACGGCTCGAGGGCGTTTTGCGCCTCCGCGACTAGACGCCTCTGCCTCTGCGCCCCTCTTCTTATTCTGAGTTTGACCTGGCGGTGGCATTTGGCGTGAACGCGGCTGCTGCCGGGGAGGCATGGCGGATTGAAGGCGGGGAGCGCGTAATATATGCTTCGAGATGGAGGCTACAGAGGGTTACGTCAGGGAGACGACGCGAGCGAGTGATGGCCGTGACAGTATATGGATTGACGAGATGATGGAGGTGGAGAGGGAAGATGCAGAAGTCTAGTCTATAAACTAATACCCCGGTTTTCTAGCCCCCTGCAATCATTCCGCATCGTAGTGGGCGAGCGCATCCAATCCTGCAGCAGTTCTACACCGTTTTGACAGCGGGCATTTACCGGACCGAGTAAGGACCACAGCGCGTCGATGCTGAGGAGCAATCAATACGCGCCGGAGGAAACCGGAGTAGCTGTTGGACGTTCCGGGTTTGGAGTGCCAAGGCGCTTGTGCTCGGAAAGGCATCGTCGATTTTGGTTGAAGATGCGGGGATCGAGCGGCCGGGTGCTCGAGCATGACATGGCAAACGCAAACAGACAAACGGAAAGCTCGGGAGCACTATTGTCACACCCAGCTATAGGCGTCCTTATTATGCGAGACCCCTTCGGTTGCAAAACAAATGGACCAGCCAAAATCAACTTGCGATAAGGCAGTATCCAAGTTATATCCCGAAAATAACAGTCTGGGGCCGGTATTTGTCAGTTTCTGCCGCAAGCCCTCTTCTGTCACAGCTGACTCTTAGAATGGCGACGGATCGAAATCAAAACTCAGTTCGCGCGTCAGTCCACACCTACCCAATGCCAAAGCCAACATTAGATCTCTCCCTCTACCTCGTCACCGATTTGGAACTCCTTCCACCGGGCCGACTCCCGTTCAGCACGTCGAAGATGCACTCCGTGGCAACCATCGTCCAGCTACGAGAAAAGAACCTGGGCCCCGCGTATCCATCGAGCTCATGCGAGAACTTCATAAACTCACCCAGAAGTCAAGGTTCCGTTGCTCAGTACGGTGGCTGTGGGGCGTGAAGGTGTTACATCGGTTGGGATGATGTGGAAGATACAGTGGTCCCCGCTATCATTCACCCGGACAGCACTTCTACCTCTCCCCCATCCCCAACAGATCTCCCCCGACCAGTCCCGACTAGACAAGTTACAGACCACTTGTTGCCTCGACGGCTAATCGAAACTATCCTTTGATTAATATGAGCATCCTTGCTTGTAGTTCCTCGGGCTCCATTTCAGCAGTACTGAGTTGAGCCATTATCCCCGGTGGCGAAGCAAGCTGTTGAGTACTGAGTAAGTAGCATTTCCGAAACCTCTGTTATTCAGACGGAAATGTGGTAGCGCATAAGTATCGGGACTTTTAGCTCAATTTTCGCCATGAATTCCCTTGGATGAGTAAGCGTTGCCGGATAAGACAAGACAACATCTGTTAATACCTGGTGGAAGAAACGTGGTTTCGGTGAAGGAAAGAGAAGGGAGAAGTGGGAGGTTTATATACCGACGGGGTGGTCATCATTGGCGATCAAATTATCGAAGAGCGTCGGTGAAACTGGAGGCAGGAAAGAGTGCGACCTGCTTCCTCCTGTTCCATCACTACCTCCAACACCGGGGTCCGTGCGGAATATTATCCCTCCAAGACTTTTCGTCGCGGTTGTCTTGTCTGGCCAATTGTGAAATGTACCAGCTAAATACAGGTTGAGTATCTTAGAGCAGAGTGAGTATTGGTGGAATCTGCGTGGTCCTTATTGGTACACGCCTGAATATCGAGTCTCGACCTCAACTCTGGCTGTATGCCGAGTGACTTATATCTAGCATGGAGAACTGCCACAACGCTAAGCACTTACGAATGCCCCTTGGCATGTCCTTGTTAACATTAGAACCCAAACTTTGTATTGTAAAATTGAGTTGACTGTGAGAGTCTAAGTGTACATGTACATGTACAAAGCCAAACTATCTATATAAACATTACCTATCGGTATTGAACCCTCATCTAGTACCCGCAAGCAAGCCATAGGGCAATTCTCATCTAATATCACACCCCCACATCTAACATCGCCGGCCAACTATATGTACACCCACCCAATCTTTAGCAGCGCTAAAGAACATCCGCAAAAACGCTCTTAACCAGGACCTTCTTGTTTACTACTCTCTATCAGCCTCTGTCTTCTCATGGATATCCGATGCACTTACTCTTCCCCATCTGATTCCTTTCAATCTCCTTCACAACTCTCATCACAGTCGGGACCTTATACCCCGCCACTCTCTTCTTCATATCCCTCCTCATTTCCTCAAACCCCCACACCTCCTTCTCCCCCTGCTCACTCAGCATCACCACCGCCGCCACCTTCTGCCCCCAATCAGCATCTGGGATCGCCACCACTGCTACCTCTGCAACCTGCGGACATTCTAACAGTTCCCTCTCCACCTCAAGCGCAGAAACTTTCTCCCCGCCAGTCTTTATGATATCAACGCTTCTCCGTCCATGGATAGAGTAGCATCCCTCCTCATCCCTTGTCGCAACATCCCCAGTCATGAACCAATCCCCATCCACAAATTCCTTTGCGGTTGCCTTAGGCTTGTTCCAGTACTCACGAAACACTGCCGGCCCGCGGGTCTGGATTTCGCCAGAGACGTTTGGTTGCATGATGACCTCGCCTGTCTCGATATCTACCAGACGTACTTCGACGCCAGGAAGAGGCCAGCCGACGGCATTTTCAACGCACTTACCTGGCAGGTTCGAGAGCGCCATGCCGATTTCGGACATTCCATACCGCTCAAGTAGGGTTCCGCCACCGAGGGTGGTCCCCGCTAGTTCGTGCCAGTCGTCGCGGATACTCCCCGGAAGCGCGGCGGAGCCGGAGATGGCAAGGCGGAGGCCCCTGATCGCCGCCGCGGCAGATTGTTGTATTTCCAGTGGCTGCTGGGGGAGTGAGGAGACGAGGCGGTTGTAGATTGTTGGCACGGCCATGAAGAGGGTTATTGTTTCCCGTTTCCTGGGGTCATGGGCACGGGCGACGCCAGAGACGAGACGGGACCAAACTGTGGAGGGAGAGAATGGGAAGAGGTACTCTACCGTGCCGCCGGACATGAGGGGTGCTAACGTCGCATTTACGATACCATGGACATGGTGGAGAGGGAGTACGTGGAGTAGGTGATCGGCAGGGGTCATGTTCCATGCGGTGATCAAGGATGAGGCCTGCGCATCTAGCGAAGAGTGGGTTGAGACTACGCCTTTTGGAAGGCTTGTAGTGCCGGAGGTGTAAATTATCACAGCACCCCGCTTCGTCTCTTTCCAGTCATTATCTTTCAGCTCCACCTCTGCCTGTGTTGATGACGACAAGGCTTTAGCTGAAGGCGGAAACCCCTCGAGATGTAGTAGCCGGGATGTATCTGAGTCCAGTATCTCTTCTGCGCGAGCCCAGAACTTGGAGGTAGCAATGAGCGCGGACGGCGTAGAGTCGCTGAGGACGTATCGCATTTCCTTCGCGGGATGGGCGTTACATAGTGGTACCGCGATACCACCGGATGCAAAGACGCTGAGGAGGCTCACTACGGATCTTAATCAGCCTCCCTGGTATTCTTTCACACCCTCCCCCGAGAAGTCGCACCAACATATTCATACCCATTCTCCACCAACACTGCAACTCTTTGCTCCTTCAGATCATCACTCCCAGCATTCGCTAATATCCTCGACCTCGTTACCGCAACATCCGCAAGCAGCGAGCCATACGAAAACCTCTTCCCGGAGACAGAGTGTACAATCGCGGTCTTCTCCCGTGGCTGCTTCGAGAGTGCTTCAAACAGCGGTGTTCGAGGGAGCGTGATCTTAGCTGCTGCCGTTGCCATTGTTCTTCGAGAAAGTACTTGTCGGGCTAAGAGAACGGCGGGGGAAAAGGTGAGAGGGGAGGAGGAGGAGGCTATGAACCAGGGTTGAAGTAGCTTCATTGTGGAGTCGTCGGCCCTGGTGGTGAGTCCGCATTAAATATACCTGGTAATCCAATTGGCCCCCAACAACTTCGGTATGTAGATATTATTTCTGCCGGTGGAAGGCCGAGGGAAGTCTGGGGGAGGTTGGACTACCAGCGGACGGTTCCGAAGAAGATGCAACTTGCCGACTTTGCCGAGACAACGACGTCACTTGAAATTCACTGTCTGTCACTCAGAATATGCTGACGCTGTTAGGGAAGAGGATAGGCAAAGTAGGAGCTGGTAAAATTGTATGTTGGAGCTGTAATTTTATCGAGGGTTCATGAGGGCAAGTAAGTGTATACTCAAGAGCAGATCAATCAGGTACGGGAGTCCAGAATTTGATCAGACCCTAACCCACCCCCACCATTTCATGCGCGCTCCGCCACACTTTCTTTCAACCTCATATATGATTACATCTCACACTACGTACCATCGTCATGCTTCTCCTCCTTCGGCCTCTCCGAACCATCCTACCTCGCCAATCCGCACAGCTCCGATACGCAACCATGGCCTCGTCCAATACCCCGATTGAGGACGCAATCCGCACCAAACTCACTACCGCGCTTTCACCCCGCACTCTGGAGATCTACAACGACTCGCACAAGCATGCGCACCATTCGGCAATGCGCGGTGTAGCGGATAAGAAGGAGACACATTTCCGGTATACCACCCCAATTAAGAAGGGGATAAATAAGGCTAACCATTTGGTGGTACAGAGTCGTAGTATCTTCCGCCTCCTTCCACGGGAAACCACAAATCGCCCGCCATCGCACCATCAACGCGCTCTTAAAAGACGAGCTGGAACGAGAGGGCGGGGTCCATGCGCTGCAGCTGCGTACGCTGACGCTCGGAGAGGAGGATCTGTTGCTTGAGCGGGCGAGGAAGATAGTGAAGGCTGAAGCTGAAGGAAAATGTGCCGGTGCTTGTGCCAAAAATGAGGGTGATATAGCATAGAGTTGGTAAGGTGGGGTTGGTACACATTGATCTTTCTACAAAATTCGGGGAAACGAGTTGTCGGGGGTGTACGATATCATGTGGTGTATAGATCACTGGCGCACTGAGAATAAAGAACTTAAGGACTCCGCCATTGCATTTTTCAAGCCTTCATTATATGGCTCTAACAGAGAGCCCGCAGCATTCATTGGTCACGCTTCAAATCAAACTAATGGCATCACCAGGAACCGTATATGTATTCATCATCCCATCCCATTTTTAATTTCCTAGAAAAAGAACAAAGGCCGTAGAAAATCAAACACCAACACCCTTTTGCAGCATCTAATAACGCTCCTTTCGTCGGAGATCATCGGAGTACTCGTCAAGAGGACTGCGGAGGAGCTGGGTCTCCTTCCACAAGTTGGGGGTGAGGAAAGCGTAGGTGTTGGAGACGGCAGAGAATGTTGCCTTGAGGGTATTCTCGAGAGTCTTGGTAGAACCGGAGGACTGGGTGTAGGCATCCTGGATACCAGCAAGCTGCATGAGACGCTTGACGGCGGGGGAGGCGACAAGGCCAGTACCGCGAGGAGCGGGGATCAACTATGCAATCGACTGTTAGTTTCCCGTGCTCAATGTTTTGACCTCCGCAGGTGGGAGCTTCATACCCGAACGGTAACGGAACCACACTTTCCGGACTCCTTAGCGGCCAAAGAGTGGGGCTCTCCGAGGGAGGTACCCCAGTATCCACGACGGATAGGGAGAACGGCGAGCTTGGCAATGATGATGGCAGCACGGATGGCAGTAGCGACTTCCTTCGAGGTCTTGATACCGAGACCAACGTGACCCTTGGAGTCACCGATAACGACGATGGCCTTAAAGCGGGTACGCTGACCGGCACGGGTCTGCTTCTGGACGGGCTTGATCTGGATGCCGGAGATGGAATCAGCCATGTCCAAGCTAAGCGAATATTGGTAGAGCATTTAAATAACGAAACTGAAGTAATGAATGAATTGCTGAATTATCGCAATTACAAGTTTTCCCGCAATCACAGTTCCCCCGAGCTTTTGGCTCAAAAATTGAGAAATTCCGTTCGTTTCTCACCTTCATAACCTCATCCTTCAATCCGGGCAAGAAGTAGTCGACAATCTGATACTCCTTGATGGGCAAGGAGTGTAGGTAGATGTCCTCCATGCTCTTGATCTTGCCGGACTTAACGAGACGACCGAGCTTGGTGACAGGCTGCCACTCCTTCTCCTCGTTCTTTCCGGCACCACGACGACCACGGCCGCGTCCACGACCACGTCCACCTCGTCCACGATCGCCGGCTCCTCCGCGAGATCCGAATCCGCCACGAGCTCCTGCTGCGTCGGCCATTTTGGTGAATTTGTTGCTGCTGGTGAAAGTAGGGTTAGAGGGCGACGGGGATGGGCGACGATGTGATTTTTCGTTTGGCGGACGGGGATTGTTCGTGATAGTGGGGATGTTCCAAAGGGTTCCCTTTCCACACGCACACAACCACAGAACAGTCACAACGCCCTAGAGTGTTGTTATCTGATGATCGGAGATAAGATATGTACCACCAACAACCGCTAAGCCGCAACGGCCAACCCCAAAAATAAAAATAATACAGGACTTTAACAAGCACGTTTTTTCGGACCAGATATTCCTCCCAATAATCCTGTCCGATCAATTCTATAGAAATGTATGTAAATTCATTGAGTGACATACTGTGATGCAAGATTGTGGCACTCTGAAATTTCGTATGCACAACGCGTCATTGACCCGTATGTCTCCTAAGCTGATTGCTTCCGCTACATTGTTCAGCTGCAGCTGTATTTGTTCAGCTGTTGTTTGTTTATGGTTGTCTGACTCTTACGAATAATATAGGAGCTCCTTCTCTTCCTTCTTCTCATCCATTCTGCTCCTTTTCTATTTCCGCCATTCCGAACGGCTATCTCTCGCCCCACTATATGTGACAAGTACCCCGCAACCAGCTCCATCTCAACAGCTCAACCAAAGCTCGCCATGGCCGCCATTACCGACCACAGCCCACAGGGCATCACCTCGATCCTTGATACAGATCTCTACAAGTTGACTATGCAATGCGCAGTTCTGCGGTCATACCCGGACGCGGGTAACGTTGACGGCGGCATTTGGTTTCTTAGCTTAACGTTTCTACAGACTGCACTTACGCGTTTACGAACCGCACCCCTGATCTGAAGCTCACACGACGCGGGTTCGAATGGCTGCAGGAGCGGGTCTCCGAACTATCGAATCTCCACCTCACCGCCGACGAAGCAAACTTCCTCACCGAAGAGTGTCCTTATCTACCAGCCGCCTACATTGCATACCTTACCAAGTTTCGCTTTCACCCGGAAGAGCAGTTGGTGTTGACGTTTACCCCGGTCAACAAGTTATCGCAGCGCGCACAGCAGGAGGAGGGTGGGGCAGCGGAGCAGCAGGAGTTTGTACGACTAGCATACCATCTACGGCTCCGTGATGCTGACGAGAACACCCCCAGGGCGACCTAAAAATCGACGTCCAAGGGAAATGGGTAGAAACTATCCTCTACGAGATCCCCTTGCTAGTGCTGGTATCCGAATGCTACTTCCGCTTCTCAAACACCGACTGGGACTACTCGGGCCAAGAAGAGAAGGCGTACGAAAAGGGAATCAAACTTCTCAACAACGGCTGCGTCTTCTCCGAATTCGGCACGCGCCGGCGTCGAAGCTACCACACGCAAGAGCTTGTTCTCCGTGGCCTGCTGCGTGCACAAGAAACCTACACCCAACAGGGCGGCAAAGGCGGCGCTCTGTCCGGCACCTCAAACGTTCACTTTGCGCATCGCTTCAACCTTGCCCCGATCGGCACCGTGGCTCACGAGTGGATGATGGGTATCGCCGCGCTGACGGGCACGTACAAATCCGCGAACGAGACCGCGCTGCGGGAATGGGTCTCCTGCTTCGGAAAAAACCTCTCTATCGCTCTCACCGACACCTTCGGAACTCCGCAGTTCTTGCAGTGCTTCCAGAAACCCTGCGCTCTTCTTTCTCCGCCGCAGACGTACGCCGAGGTCTTTGCCGGCGTGCGACAAGACTCCGGCGATCCGACTGAGTTCGTAAAGCTAATGCGACGCTTCTATGATTCCGTTGGAATCAAGGAAAAAAAGACGATTGTCTTCTCGGATTCTCTTGATGTCGAAAAGTGCTTGGAATATAAAGAAACTGCCGAGGCCCGTGGTTTCACCACCAGCTTTGGGGTCGGCACGTTCCTGACGAATGATTTTGTACACAAAAACCCAAAGTTAAAGGGGAAGAAGAGTATACCACTCAATATCGTTATCAAGATTGCCAGTGCGAACGGAAAGCCCGCGATCAAGATTAGCGATAATATAGCCAAGAATACAGGCGATATGGAGGAGGTCAAGAGGGTCAAGGTGGAGCTGGGGTACGAGGAGAAACAGTGGGAGGAGGGAGACGAGATGTGGAGATGGGGTGGGAAGGAGAAGTAGGGGTAACGCCCGAGTTTTATTTATCACGAACGGAAGGATTTTGATTTATACCATAGACATCTGCGTATCTTTTAAATGGTATACTCTAGCATATAGTTATTCCCAGATACTTCATTTGCTACCCTTACTCCTTTCATATCTCCTGCAAATGTAAACGCCAATATTACCTCTCCAAAATCCGCAAAAATGACACAAAACAGAAAGATATCAGTTGCCAACGAACCCAAAACCCGCAAACGCTCAAATCTAGAGAAAGGTATTTGACAAAATCCCCACAATTAAAACCACCCGGTCTTCCATTGAGGCATTATATCGTGATCAATACTTCACCAAGTCAACCTCGTCAGAATCATCCTCGTCCTCATCAACGTTGCTTTCATCGTTCAGAGAGATCTTTTCCATTGCGATTCGCGCTGAAGTCTTTGTAGCCCGTTGTTGTCTGGCAGGTATGACAACTGCGATATATGGCCCGACGGGTGTAATCAAGCTATGGTTGGTCTGCGGGGATAAAGGCCTTGTCTCTTTATGTCGTAAGTACTGAGGATTCGGTTGTTTAGAAACAGGCGACTCAGGACGGCGGTCTCCCGAAACAAATCGGCTGACGATGCTGTCCATTCTTTCGGATTCTTCTTCGGCGAGTGTGCCTTCAGGTGAAGCTGCATTGGATTCTTCTTCAGTAAGGGAGTCTGCTGGTGCAGGATGGTGGCGGGCTTTAGAAACAAATTGACTGAGGATGCTGTCCATTCTTTCGGATTCTTCTTCGGCGAGTGTGCCTTCAGGTGAAGTTGCATTGGATTCTTCTTCAGTAAGGGACTCTGCCGGTGCGGGGTGGTGGTGGTCTCCAGAAACGAATTGACCGAGGATGTTGTCCATTCTTTCGGATTCCTCTTCGGCGAGGGAGCCCGTGGATACGGAGCGACGGCGGTTCCCAGAAACTAACTGGGTGAGGACGCTGTCCATTATATCAGATTCTTCTCCTGCAATGGAGTCTGCGGATGGGGAATGATCGCGCTCTCCAGTAACCCATTGGCTGAGGATGCTGTTGATTATTTCGTATTCTCCTTCGGCGAGTGTACCTGCAGGTGAAGCTGTATTGGGTTCTTCGGGTAGGGAGTCCACGAGTATGGAATGATGGTGGTCTCCAGAAACAAATTGGCTGACAATGTTGTCCATTCTTTCGGATTCTTCTTCGGGAAGGGTGTCTGGGGGTGAAGTTGTATCGGTTTCATCTGCCTTAGCTCCATGACTCTCCACTTCCACTCTCATTTCCGCTTCAGATTGTAGGTGTATAGCAATAGAATCTTGCGGCTGCAAAGCTACGGCTTGAGTCAAGAAGCCATTCATTGCGTCTTCGTCAGGGCTCTCCCAATCTCCCTCTACTTCCGTCTCCACCCCATCCCGACCTTCACTCACTTCGGCTTTAGGTTGTGGGGGTTGTGGGTATATGGCAGTTGAAGCTGTAGACTGTTTTGGCGGCAAGCTTATTGCCTGGGTCAGTATGTTGTTCATTGTGTCTTCGTAAGGACCTTCCCAATCCGTCTCCATCCCAGTCCCACCTCTATTCATCACCTCCACTTCAACCCTGAGCATTGTGCGCCGAACAGTTGGGGTCGTGAACCGTTCTGGCTGCGAAATTATGGCTTGGGTCAGGAGATGGTTCATTGTGGTCTCAAAAGGGCCATCCCAATCCGTTTCCACGCCTTCTTCCACTTCTGTCTCCAATTTATCCTCATATTCGTCCGCCACATCGACTTCCACCTCGGGTTGTAGATGCATGGAAGCTGAAACTGGGAGCTGTTCTGGCGGTAAATTTATGGCCTGGGACAGGATGTTGTTCATTGTGTCTTCGTAAGGGCCATCCCAATCTGTTGCCGCGCCGTCTTCTACCTCAGTCTCCACTTTGTCCTCATCTTCATCCACTACTTCTACTTCATCTCCAGGCTGCGGGCCCACGGAAGCTAGGGCTGTGGACTGTTCTGGCTGCGAAGTTATGGCTTGAGTTAAGAGATGATCCATCGTGGTCTCAAAAGGGCCATCCCAATCCGTTTCCGCGCCTTCTTCCACTTCCGTCTCCAGTTTATCCTCATCTTCATGCGCCACTTCCACTTCTACCTCGGATTGTGGGTGCGTGGTAGTTGAAGTTGGAGGCTGTTCTGGCGGCAAATCTATATCTTGGACCAGGAAGCTGTTCATTGTGTCTTCATCAGGGTCATCCCAATACTCTTCTACACCCCCCTCCATATACGTCTCCGCTGTATCTTCATTTCCACCCACTTCTACTTGGACTCCCACCTCGGGTTGTGGCTGTATAGAAGTTGAAGCTGAAGACTGTTCTGGCAGTAGGTTTATAGCTTGGGTCAGGAAATGGTCCGTTGCAGTCTCGTGCAGTCTATCCCAATCCTCTTCCGCTTCCGCTTCCGGCCCCACTGTATCCTCATCTTCATTTACTTCTACGTCAACTTCAACTACAGGTTGTTGGCCCATGTAAGTTGGAGCTGAAGGCTGATATGGCGGCGAATTTATAGCTTCAGTCAGGAGACGGTTGAATTCTCCATCAAATCCATCCCAACCCCTTTCCGCTTCCGCCTCTTCTTTGTCATCAACCTCGCCCACTTCCAATTTCGCTTCTAGTTGTGGGCGCATGGCAATCGAAGCTGCGGAGTGTTCTGGCTGCAACTTTGTAGCTTGGTCCAGGATATTGTTCATTTCGTCTTCGTCGGGACTATCCCAATATTCCTCCTCCTCTTCTTCTATTTGCTCCCCAAAACCGCCGCCGCCCTCATCAGTGTCGATACCAATCTCGTCCAACTGTTCTGTGCTTTCTCCATTCGTCAATTGTAGCTGTCGCATCGCAACGCCGCCCAAGGACTCTAAGATCGTTGTGGCTCTATGGGCTATCATATCTATTGTTCTTTCGCTGTAATAATCTTCCCTGAATAAAATTTCGTCCTTTTCCTTGCCCTTTAACAGCTGTTGGTTTATGCTAGTAGTCGGGATCCCATCGCTTCCATAAACTGTCTCTGATCTCCGGATATCGAAACCACCCACTTCCTTTTGTTCGTTGTCTTCAGAATAATCGAACAAAGGGTCTGATTCGGAGGCACTCTCATTCCCTTCATCCTCGCTAATTTCGGCATCTGACGATATTATAATTATCTCAGGTTCCAGAAGGTGCACGGGATCCGGATTCGTCTCTAAGGTGATTTCTTTGTCTTTGTGACGTTCGGAACCCGCCGCGGCGCCACCTGTGAATGATGAAAGAGAACTAGAAACACCCAGATTGGAAGGCTGTGGAGCATCAGTAGAGCTACCCACCGTCCAGTCCACCCTAGAAGCATGAGCTAGTGAATCGTCGATAGCAACGGCGATAGGTTCGTACCCATCATCTGCAAGTAGAGGCAGATCCACATCCATAGCATCCTCTTCATATATGAGCGGTGAGTCATCGCCATATTCCTGATCCTTCGAAGCCCAACATCGCAATCTCGCCCACTTCATCAGATTTTCCACAATACTTGAGGCCACGTATCCCCACTCGGAAGGACATGTTCCGGCCTTTGAAAATCTCCATCTACACTCTCTTTTCTGTTCCGCACCATTAGCACGAACTTACTCCATAGACGAGCTAACTCACGGTAAACATCAATACTATAATATTCCGATCGAGAAAATCCCACTCCTCACAAGCCCGTCGCACGCTCTCTAACTGATGTTGTTCCGGTGGAAACACACCCTGTACCCCTAATATCTCGAGGGCGTCGATGATATCACTGATGATAGCACGCTTTAGAGATATTATGGCGTCGCGCTGGTGTGGGGCGATAGCGGGGTCGAGGTGGTTTTTTTGGTGGGTGAGGAATTCGATGTCGGTAAAGGGAGTGGATTTTTGATAAGTCCAGTAGTTGCGTTCGCGAAGTAGAGAGTCTAGGGTTGGGAAGTTGGTTAATGTCGGGATTATCGGGTATGTTTGTAGCAAGTTTATGGTTTCTTTATAGTGGGCGGAGAGAATCGCCGCGAATGGCGCGGAGACCGGGATTAGTGAATGTCCGACACAGTATTTGGTGGCGGGCGACGGTTTTGTTGTGACCATTCGTGGTGATGGTGGTTGATTCGTACTTGATGGTAGGGAAGGGAGAAGGCAGGTTGAAGACATGGTGATGTTGAAAGACCGAATTTGGAGGTGAGGTAATGCATGGGGAAGAAGGAAGAGGGAAGTGACGAGGGAGAGGTAGAAGAATGATTGCCTCTGTACAAGGTGTTTTGGTGTTTGGGAAGGTCCCATCCAGATTGTAACCGCAATAGAAAAGGAAAGGTTCGTCACGAGAAATATATAACAATTCATCCCTTCTAGCATCGATTGTCCCCTTCTTAGGTATCTTTCTGAACGTGTCAGTCACCGCTTCCTCGGAAACAAAAAGTGCACAAGCCGCCTTCATTACCGTGGGGTATAAGCTCAAAGGACCCAGTGATTCGATGGAAGTCCGAAGGAACTCATGAGTTGTGGCCATTCATGGCTCATCGATGAAGTTGAATCGCGAGCGTTTATTAGCCGAAAATGTTACGCGCGACCTGCCGATCGCATCATGTACCCTACTGCAACCTTAATTCTGCATCCCGCAAGAGGACATGGATAACCTCGCTTGTCGGTTTGTGGCAACGAGATATGTAGCGCGCGTAGTCGCGTATAGTATTGTGATGGCGATGGCCATCGAAAGACGATGAGCCGTAGTCTCGGAACCCTCCGTTCGAGACTAGATTAGGTGAGCAGCAGGCGTCTGTGCGCCCCATCGAATGATCTGGAAAACTTGCGCCTCAGTCATTGTGATCCTGAGTTAGATATAAGATTTGGAGTGGCAGAAGGAAGAGTCAAATGCCCAAGGCCGAGTGCGCGCACCATACGATTGATCACTCGAATTCCCAGAATTTTGGAAGCCCACCCCCCTTTGTCCCATCCCTGGCCTCTTGTTGCTGCTGGAGGAGAATGTTGTGAATGAGGCTCTGCCAGATACGAGACAACATCCCATAAGATCCGCAGTATATCTATTTAAGTACTTAAGTAGAGTAGGTATAGCAGTGTTGGGTGTGTATACAAGGGGGAACGCAGCCTCTTCCTACGTTCACCACCAGAAATCCTTCTTCATCCTCCACGCATCCTCAAATTTTCTTCCGGCCTCGACGATACCGCAGTCCTTATGTCCCCATTTGACACGAAAAACCTTCCTTCCAAGTTCGGTCCACATAAAAATACCCCTCTCGAATCCCTAAGCAGTTACCAATTATTAGTCCACTTCCCTCCTGCTCAGTATGAGAATACGCAAACTCACAGCTGGATCTCGGTAGAAAGGTTCTCCTTGTCCTCCCCTCTGCGTACCTTGCCAAAAATTCCTGCCGTTCTTAGTAGTATGTTTAGCCACATCGATATCTCCAAGTTCTTTCACAACTCTCCTATACCTCTCCCCAGCCAGCTTCTCATCAGGGGTCGTTGGATACAGCGCCCCGAGATCTGGTAGGGTTCCACCAACATCAAACACCATACCCACCGCCACATTCGGCAGCTCCCACCCCCGCATCCTCAACCGCTGATGGAAATCGCAGTCAGTCGCATAAAACGGGATGTGTGTATCCCACCCTCCAACATCTTTATACGCCTGCACATTCACCAATGCCAACCTGTCATAACGATAAAACTTAATTCCCCATTTCCACGGTTTCTCACCAGCCGTTTCACTCCAGTCTTTAAGCACGCGCTGGTGTAGACTCATGTACGGTGACTTATCCTCCCACGACACCGCAACGGAGTCCATATGGCTCCACCAGTAATGGTCCCACCCGCGCGCGATCGCAGTGGAGAGATAGAAGTTCTGTAGTTGGGCGAACGTTAGCAGCGTTGGTGTTGTTAGCACATGCACTCCAAGAACATCTTGCAGCCGGGTGTGGTTAAGGAAAAATGGGTTCTGTAGTGTTAACAAGCCCAACGAGTTCGAGTCCACCGTACCGGTGTTGTCGACTACGATGATGTCGGATGCTGGCCATCCCGCGGTGAGGTATGATACGACGGCTTGCTGGAGGATTGGCCAGTTCCGGGTGAACCCGATGAAAAGCGGGGTTGAAGGGCTGCCCTTGGGCGAGATGTTAGCGGATAGGATAGGGCGTAGTCTTAAGGATGATGCGAGGGAGGGGAAGTTCTCGCGGGCGAGCTCTAAGGATTGAGACAGTTAGTTATATGTTTTTCTTGTAGGAGAGGAAATTCGGACGTGGCTGGAAACTGATTGGGTCTTCGGGGTCCGATTGGAGGCTTAGGAAAAGACCGGAGGCGGTGAGGAGGAAGAGGAAAGCGAAAATGAAGGAGAGCAGGCGAAAGTTAGGACGTATCAGAGCGAGATTCATGACGGTGCTATGATTGCGCTTATGGAGATAGGTGATGAAGATGAAGCTGACATTGACCACAGAAAGGTAGAATTAAAGGGTAAGTAGGGTCTTGATCGAACCTGTGCACTGGGCATCACTCGGAGATATACCGCAATCGTTTAATGGGCAACAGGGCTTTAGTTTTCCTTGAAAGAGGAAGGACATCCGCTGCGGAGAAGTACAGGTAAATTGCCCTCCCTCCGGTTTGTTTAGGGTTAATTTGACTGTCACTTTTACCGCTGTTTGAAACCCTTAAAAGCCGTCTGATAGAGACCAGAAATTATAAGAACGAAAACAAGATTCAATTATCGTCGGATGTACTATACAACCTCCTCAAGCCTAGTCCCTTCCTCACCACCTTCCTCCCTCTTCGCAATAGCCGCCTTCTCCTTCTCCGACAATTCTGCACCCAAGCTCTTCTCACCGCCCCATCCTTCCTCGCCCTTCGACCAGCTCGAAAACCCAAGCTCAGGAACCCGCAAGATACTAACATCAACAGTCTTCAACCCTGTAGCCTCTTTAGCAACGTCTTCCACATCCTCGCGACTCCACAGCACTGTCCGCAGCGCCGCATCTTTATCCTTTCTCAACTATCCCACTGTCAGCTTCTCCTCGCGAGAGAGGTATTACGGAATACCCACAGCCCCATAAAACTCCAATCCGGGACACGCCACAACCTCAAGCTCTTCCGCCAACCTCCCAACCGCTTTCATCAAATCCTCCTTCCTACCCTCCTTCCCATCAGCATCCACAGCCCACGCCACCTCTCTCACACCAGAAAACTTCGCACTTAGCAACCCCACGGTCTCCGGCTCCAATGCAAACGCACTCAAATCCAGCCTCTTCACCTTAGCCGCATCATCCTCCTTCCATGCCAACAGCGTCTCCACCACTCCATCTGCCGCCGCCGCAATGCACGCCGTCATCCCTGGCTTATCCTCAGCCTCAGGCTGGATCCGGATCTTGATCATCTCCAGCCCGGGGACAAGGAGGTACGGGATCGACCCGACAGGCAGGCGTGCATTAAATTCCCGGTCCGCGGAGCGGAAGGTGTACAGTAACTTGAGCTCCTTAAGCTCCCAGGTATCTGTCTCGCTAGCAACGACAGGGAAGAAGTCCGGAGGGACAAAAACATCCACCATCTCCAACTCTTGCAACCCGTTGGTGAGTGCAGCTTTCAAGAACGTTGCGGCATCGCTGAAGGACTCTGCGGTTGTTCCGGCGATGAGTTGGAGACTCAGGGTTAACCGCGTAAGGTTTGGAAGGAGGGAGATGAGGGAGGTGAGGAAGCCCGGAGGGAAGCCATAAGTGAAAAGTTCGAGGGTTAGCGCTGTGATTGAGTCCGGAAGCGCGTGGGGCAGGGAGAAAGTGGTGAGGAGGGACTCGTAACTTTCGAGCGGGAAGTCGGCGGTTAGTGTTAGCTGTGTTGTGGTGAGGGGTGGGGCAAGGTCGGAGAGCGCAAAGGTTGAGATCAGGACACTTGCCGCGTCCGGGGTGGTAGTGTCCGTGGTTTCGGGGGTGGCGGTTGTGGTCGGCATGATTATGGATGAGGAATTGGGGGAGGGGGGAGGGGGGGGGAGGCGGGATATATATATTGCAGCTACATCCGGCTGCCCGATTGTTCCCCGCCGCACTCCCCGCGTTTTTCGTAGGCGGAGTCCCGATTTCCCCACATCGCCTTGTCGGGTATGCACGCACAAGGGAACGTCATTTTAGTTTCTCAGCAGGGGTTTTTACCGGTTTATTCAACCGATAGAGACAGTAGATCCACAAACCTAGTACTCCAGTGGGTATCTGCAAGGAATTCGCCGGAGTTGTGGTACAGCAGTCGATCGAATGAAGCCCTAAATCCCCGAGTCCGCTTCCAGACTTCTCGATATCCGTGGCTCACCGGAGCGTACTGCAATTCCCGCGAATGAGAGGTTATGATTTGATACATAAATGCTCTCAAGATCCCTTATGGCCAGAAACTCTATTCCAAAATCACAACCAACATTAACAATAACTATCATGATATCCTATAATACAATCCGACCATTTAAAGCACACTCTTAATCCCTTGCTTCGCTGCTTGTCTAACTGCTAGATCTGCCAAGATCTCCTCTGACCCTCCTAGGATAGCATCGAACTTATAAGTCCTCGCGAACGACTCAATAACGCGTCCCATGCCCCCCTTCGTCAGCCCCCTCCCACCCCAAATCTGCACGGCATCATCAGCAACATCATGCGCCGCCCTCGTCGCAAACGTCTTCAACAATGCAATCGGACCCGCAAGCGCTACGCTCTGCTGCGCGTATGTCATGTGACACATCTGGTGGGTGACATTCTCCAGCCATGCTTGCGAGGATTCGTTGAGCGAGATCATCCATGCGAGTTTTGCACGGATTACCGGCTGCGTTATCAGAGGCTTGCCGAAGACGTAACGCTGATTACTCCATTTTAGGCATTCTTCAATGATGAGGCGGGTGACGCGGATGATGGCGCAAGTCATAACCCAGCGTTCACTGTTCATGTTAGCGTATGAATTGGGGGAAATGGGAAGGGAATGTACTGGTTAAAGTTCGACAAGATGACCTTGATGCCCTGATCCTCCTCTCCGAGCAGGTTTTCGGCTGGAACAACGACATTGTCGAAAGTGACGAACGCGGTTCCCCCAGACGACGAGTAGCTAGTCTTGATCTGCTTTGTCTCCACGCCCTCGCCCCTTGGGATAAGCAGCACACTCAGCCCCTTCTTTGTCTTAACCGCAGTGGTGAAGTAGTCCGCAAACGTGCCGTTGGTGATCCACTTCTTGGTTCCATTAACCACATAGTGGCTTCCGTCCTTGCTCTTGACAGCCGTAGCCCTAAGCCCATTGACAACATCACTCCCCCCAAACGCCTCAGTAATAGCCAGTGCAATGAACTTCTTCGCGCCAAGCACCTCCTCAACAACCCTCTCCTTCACCTCCTTATTCCTACAAAAATTCAACACCGGTGGCAACCCAATCACAAGCCCTCCCCAGAACCCATCATTAAACGCCCGTGCATGACTCATAGCAAGTTCCTGATTCAGCACCAGCTCATGAAAATAATCAAACTCCTCCGGCTGTATATCCGCAAATAATTTCCTCCCCTTCAAATGCGGCCCCGGCCCAAGCCGCATCGGCACAATCCCCTCCTCTACACACTTCAAAAAGAACTCTTTACTTGGAATCTCGCCCGCCTCCTCGACGCGCAGCGCCTCAGGACGTAACACAGTGTCTGTAAACACCCGTGCAGCCTTCTGTAATCTTCGATGGCTGTCGTTGTAGTACGGCGACTTGAATAGGGGTACCAGCCACGAGGGCTCGGCGTAGGGGACTATAGAAAGCGCACCGATCCCGCGAGACGCGACCTGCGGGGTTTGGTTCTCGATCCGTCCGATTATTAGGGTGCGGTATTTGGAGAGCACTTCGTGCCGGTGCATCGAGTAGAAGTCTCTGGTTGCGTCATGACCCGCGACTTGGAGGAGGACGTGGAGACCGCCCGGGTGGCCGAGGGCGAAGTCTGTGACATCGTAGACAAGTGAGTCGATGATGATGTAGAGGGAGTCTTCGGTGTTGTTTTTTGCGACTTCTTCGACGGTGAAGGTCTTTGACGGGATGGGGAGGGGATCCATGATTGCAGAGGGAGGAAGAGAGAACTGGGGGCGGCGGTAGAGTAGAAAGGGTCAGGTAGGGCTTATGTATCAATCACATATTCTCAAAAAGCATTGTAAGCCCAGCGCTGAAATGCGCGGCGTCAAGGTTGAGGGACAAATACCGAACACCTCCGAGGTTCTGCTGGCATGTGATAGACGCTAAATTCCCACGTTTCAGCCGCAGATCACATGAAATCCAGCACAATAGCAATATGTACAGTTCTTCACCATACCTTGTACTCGACTCCTAGATAACACGGAAAAAGTTACTCTTGACAGCCCTCTTAACATCCACCGACCTCCCATCCTCATACTCCACACCACTGGCGCCGCCCTCGCCAGCCACAAACTCCTCCAACTTAGCCATCAGCTTCGCATCTTCGATTTCGGCTTTTGACATGTGTTTCTTGACGGATTTTATCCTTCCCAGATGTGCCGCAGCTTGTGAAGGCTGACAGACATGTCAGCAAATTATCATACTAGCGGCAAAGAAGGAAGGAATGTGGGAAAGTACGCTAACTTCTTCACTGGACGGGGCATTTGGTTTTGACGATTTGCTGGGAGGAGGGGTGGAGGTGGACGAGTAGAATGCTGCCCGAACGCAACAGAGAGGGCGCAATGAGGATGCGATTCGTAACATTGTCTGCTGTTATATCTGGGCGAGTAAAGGCAATTTTAGGTTCATGTGGGGTTTAGTCTATTGGGTGGCTTTAAACAAAGAGCTGAAATAAGTGAATGGTGACTATGATTTACGTCACAGGTGCAGGTTACACAGCTATCCGTAATGATATCGCACTCGAGGCTGCATTCCAAGACGTTTAGTTCAGAGTCACGAGTAAGCCCCACGGGTGAGAACAAAACGAGAAGGTATTGCCCTGAGTATTTTAGTCTGTCAGACGGTATTGATACAAGGTTAGGGCGACTGTTATTTGGCATGCCGAGAAACAGTGGTTAGAAAGGTAAAACAATCCAAAACCACTCTACTTACATTCAACTTTCGAAGCTCCAATATATAACAATCTCATCTACTTACATTCAAAACTATATAAGCCATCGACATCGCTACAAAACACTACCTCTTCTCATCACAACTATCATACACTAAAACCTCCTCACCTCACCCCCACTCAACTCCCTAACATCCGATTGGGCATACACATTTCCATCCTTCTCCACCACACCATCCTTCACATTGGTATAACTCGTTGCAGGATACACCGGCTGAGGAGGCGGGGCCACGTACCCACCCGCACTGGCAGACGCAGCGGCAGCAGCAGCAGCAGCAGCAGCCGTCCGCCTCCCATGTCTTACCCCCCACCATGCAGCAAGCCCCAGCAACGCCAGTCCACCCACCACTCCCACGGCAATTCCAACAATCGTGCCCGTCTGCGCAGGTTTCTTTTCATCCCCGGAGGAAGACACTGCATCGGCGGTACTAGTGCTAACGGTGATCGCACCCGGAATCGTCGAGGTTATGGTACTTACCTCGCCGTTTGCGGCGGTGGTGAGGACTGTGGTCTCAACGGCGGGTGCGGTCATCGTTTCCGTTGTCTTTTTTGTTCCCGCGGCGGTTGTTTCCGCTGGTCCGGGGCTTGCGGTGGCTTCTGCGCTGACCTAGATACCGCAGACATCAGCGAGATAGTTGGGGGTGAGAGGGCGAGGAACTCACAGCTGTGGCTTGCAAACTACTTGCTACCCCCAACGGCGGCTTCCCACACGCCTCTGAATACCGACTACCCCCCTTCGTGATGTAGCCCAGCTAGACGATGTTAATCAGAGCGTCCATAGTAGTCGAAGGCAAAAAGTGCATTTACCTCCCCTTTCTTACAGCAAAAGTACTGTTCACCCCATAGTCTATCTTTCCACGTGAAAAGCCCAAACTCGGGGTCGGTACAGGATGGCGTGGTCTTTACGAGTTCGTCACAACTATCCTCTGCGTCCTATTAGTTTGGAAATGTGAAGCAGGAGTGACGAAAAGTACTAGTTGGACAGCAGAATCTCTGAACACATTGTGTGGTTTTCGGACAACACCAATTCATCGAGTCATTACCACAGTCCTGAAGATCTGTAGGACATCCCTGGGACCGCAGCGGCGCCGCACCAATGAAGTCAAGGCGGCGTTGGAGCGGTGGGTATGCGCGACGAACGATTGGGAACGTTTTTGCTGTTGCGGTCAGAGGGAGGAGGGCGAGGACGAAAGCGACGATGAGAACCATAGCGTGTGTGCAGACGGACTTTTGGGCAGAAAAGATAGGAAAGAGGTGGTCTCTAGTTTATCAAAAGTTACATTCCCCCCAAGCCCGCCTCCTATTCCAGACCCTATGTGCAACTGCGGCTGAACTCAGGTGCATGGCTCGCTCCATGTTATGGTGAAAGGGCCGCTGGGATAATGACGCTGGAATAGCAAGTAGTGGGATAGTGAATTCTATTGGTTGGGGAACGCCGTGAGTCGCGTGGCACATTTGTGTTACCACAATTTGTGTTGTACAGGTAAAAGCACTTCGCTAATAACTGCGCAACCTTCTGGAAAACCCATCAAAATGGGGATTGTGAGATCAGGAAAAGGTATGCATATATCTGCTCCTCCTTTCCCTCCGTATTTGAATACGACAAACACGACATATCCCCGTGGGACTCTTAGGATGATATCAGTAAAGGCTGTTGGAGCTAAGGAGTAATAAGGAGTAATACGAGGTTTTCCAATGCCAAGTATACGGTGAAACATATTTTAAGCTGCATGCAGATACGCTATAGATGCAATGTGTGATTGCTCGTGGTACAGAATGGCTGGTACTCATAGGTACATCTTGAAAGTAGCGTCTCTGGGCATCTTAGGGCCCCGTTCGGTTGCTCAGGCGGTATTTTGGAAACTCTATTTCTCCCGCCGGGAGATATGGAATGGAAGATAGAGAGACTCTGGAGTGTGGTTGACCATAACTCCCACCGAGAGTGGGTGCTTTTCTGAATGATACTGTACCGAGCAGTGAGGTTTATAAAGTGCCCGTACCTGACATGGATTGTCGGGGATAGGTACACATCCATTGTCTGACAGGCTTTATATCCTTCTTTATACTATACATATCATCCCTACGTGTATCTTTAATACGAACCATAATTTTTGCACCGATTTACACCAAATATTGGTATCATGTACTTTGTTATCCCCCTCACTAAGCAAATTGTGTCCTGCCATACTTTTTTCTAGATACACATCAGCTCTGACCCTGACATATGGGTTATGTTGAGAGATACAAACACACCGCCTATCACTTCACTGCCCACTACAGTACCATGGAACATACACCTTCAGAGGCGTTTTTTCAATTCATGTTTTACTACAGTAGACTTCTGCAGCTCAATATTCGAGGTAACTGGGTGTGCCAAAATCTCCAAGATACCATATCACACAACTCAAAGTTTGTATGGTATCTTTAAAGTGCCATCTCTATCGCACAGAGATAGCGTACTAGACATTGAGGTTGGGACGCAGTCTCTGCTGGGAGCCATTTTTTAATGGGACAAGATGTAGCTGATAGATTTGATATGGTGGAAATTCATGTGGGACACACGTCTCTAGCACTGACGGAGTCTATAAATGATGGGACACCCCTTTCTGACTGCTGACGTCCAAATCTCTATGACCAGTACAGTACTCTGTATCCTCAAGTTGCATCAACATCTTCAGCCGCGGCAGCCCCCTCATTTCGACTACACACAACATCGAGAAAGATGAACAGCGTAGTCATGTTAGAACGAGGTAGGTTCGCATTTCCAGTTTCAAAGCGTCTACATATGAATGTTGGTTATACAGATCCCGGAAGTGAAGAGTCGACTACAGTATCCGACAAGCGGAATTTATGAATATATTGGGCTTACCGGTGAGGATCTAAGTCTTTTACAGCTCATCTCTAACGGCCGGCACATCAAGAGCACGACACGCCATTGCGGATCATGTTCGTACATGCTCTACACCGATAATTGGAGATGGGCTCATAATGCATTGTTGTGTTTAGATATGCTTTAATTGAGGTTCTTAATGCTTCCTCTCTAGAATACAGCGGCGGCCCCGTGGGTAATCATTTCTATATTCTTAGAGCGACTATCCGCGCCTTCACGAGACGGCCAGACACATAATACACTACGCCGAGATCCTCAACGCTGCAGTCAGCACGCTAGACGAAGCCATAGACTACCATGAAAAATTTCATACAGTCTCGAATAGCAGAACCGCAAGACACTACATCTTGCCGCTTTCTAGCCATCTATAGCAGGACTACGAGCACTCTCCGCTACCAGCGGAAGTTTCTACAGTCTATTGGATTCAGATGCGTTGGTCTCTACAGAGGTTAAAGAGCGAAATGAACTTGGTAGGTTGTGCCCTGTCAACGAAGTTCTCACATTAACTACAGAATGGCAGGCGTTCAATCTCGCAAGTCAATACGATAACAGAGTTTCAGTATCCATCAGCGAGGCTACGCGGAAAGACGGGATTACCATGAGGCCATTGCGTTTTTGACGCTCGTCTTTCTATCAGTGACGGCTGTTGCTGTGAGTGCCCCGCCTCTTCTTGGTAGCCATTGGCTAGCCACCAGTCCGTCTTCGGGACAAACTTTTTTGACTACAATGAACATGAACGTGACCAAGCTTCGGCTAATTCTTGGATATTCTGGGCCATATCTGTGCCGCTGTCGGTGCTCCCGATTGTCCTCTGGTTTGGATAGGAGTGCCTGTAAGGCAAGTGGGGGTTGGTGTATAATTGGATATCTCTCTTGGGAGTGGCATGTATGGACGTGACAAGGAAATATAGCGGTGTCAGGAAGACGTGTGAATGCATACGCCGGCGTATGCAGAACCAATCATTTTGTGAGTGGTTGGTAGTGACTTATTGACCCAGTTATGATTTTCGAAACGCAAGCGATACTTCTAAGGATATTGATCTGATTGATATGAACGAACGACTGGAGTGTTAGGTGCGGCAGAGGGCTGAGGGCGAGGTAGTTGATAGTGATCGGCCGCTGTACCACAGGTACAATTCGTGGTAGCGAGGACGAGGAGGAAGGAGGGGGATTGTGTTATAGACAATTACCTAGGGCACAGATATGGGGCTGCAGCAGGTTGGAGTTGATATGAGGTATGCCCTGTGCATGTGCGTCTGTCGTGTGGAGGTCCATAAGTGCTTTTCTCGTACTCACTCCTCCCACTAGCAAGCTGTCGCACAAATTTTAATTCGTCAGTCTGGGCACGAGAAAACATAAGTGTTCTAATACGGCGTTAGCTTGCATCTACTAGCAGTGGTAAACTGGAGTGAGAATCTCGAATAGGGTTGGTTGTGCCGTAGCTCTGCTGAGCGGTGAAAAACAAACCAGCTGGCTGCTCTCACTATAAATTGAATGCCCATGCTGCTCTCTTCCTCCTTAACTTCACTCCCGTTGATCCCACTCCAGGGTCGACATCACCTAAGACGTACACTAGACAAAGCAACCACCAAAGTCAGCCGTGACAAAAGTCCCCTTACATCGCCTCGCTATCAATACATCTTCTGACACGCCATGGTCACCACGAGACCGAAGCTACCAAACTCAAGGCCACAAACGATGCGGACAAGGCTACCTATCAAATGAGAGTTGTTTGAAAAGAGCGCTCGATCATACAAACGCTACTCTCGACCATATCAACACCCATATACCTCAGGAATTCATCTGGAAATCCTGTATCCACACTTCCTCTTGCATCTCCCCTATTAAGGAATAGGTAAATCCAACCGGGTGAGTTTCTTCAGGATTGCCGCAGCCGCAAACGACCCAACCGTATATCCAACGCCCTTTGCCAACTCAACGCCAACCTCACTCTCTGCAAAGTCTCTAACCACTGACCACGCGCCACGCCTCTTTGTTCGCCCTGTCCTTGTGCTCGTTCTCGCCTCCATATAATCCGCCTCGTCGACGACGTCGAGGTCGCGGCGTGATGGACCGCCGAAGTAGTTCTCAAATATGTCGATCTCATTGAAAACATCAATACCTGGGCCAGGCGGTGAAGATGAGAGGGAAGATATGTCGGTCGCACTGTCTAAGTCCGTTGGTGGATCGCACAACGGGGAGGGCTTGCGTCGTTCTGGAGTTTACGGGGCTAGTGCATCCTATTCGAAACTATAGGTCGATAGATCATCATCCTCAAGTTTGTCCACTTTCGCACTCCCCGAGGCTCCGTTGTGACTGTGGGTTGATAGGTCGTCACCCTCATGGTAGGATATTTCTGCTTTCCCCGGGGCTATTTCGTTGCCGTCAGGAACAGCGACTTGCTTGTCGATGACACCAGCCGGCAGCGGAACGGCATCCTCGGTTTGTACGCTATACTTCTTTTTTCCAAAGAGTGGGCGGAAGAAACTCTTTACAGTCCTGCATCGTACCACTGGGAGTTCGTTCTCAGCGCGATGTGCCTCAAATTGCCCTCCTCGGGCTAGTTTCTGTGGCCGGAGAGTCGCTAACTACGACGCCGTGGACATGTATTTGTCAAGAACCGCATTATACAAAGCTGCTTCCCCAGTGTCGCCCTTCGCAGCGGCGATATTCCTTAGATCCTGAACAGTCGCTTCAAGCTGTTCCACCGCCGAAGTAACTGCCATTTCCTTCACACTTTAATCCAATTAGTATTGCCGAATTTGAATGGACAAGATTAAAAGCATGCAGCTGAGCAGCTATCAATACCGCAATATCTAGCGTCGCCCTATACAGCTCCATCTACATCATGAACACTGCGATCTTCGTTGCGTCAAATTTTCATCTCCACCACTTCTTCAGCTTCCGTCTGTACACACCATCCCGTAACTTATCCACGAAGATGTGAAGCTACAGGAAGATGTCCATGCACCCGTCCAAAACATCGCGGATGTTATGTTCATACCCGGAGAGGATAGCTTTTTCGAGGCGCTGGAGAGTCGCACAGAGTTCGCTGAGCGATTTTGATAATTGGTTTATTTCACTCGGAATTGTACGGAATGCACCGATAAGTTGATCCAGCTGTGTCGAGGCTTTAGTACCAACAATGATGAGGGAAGCAATAACGGGGATGAGCGGAGGTGGAGGATCTGGCATATGGGGAGAAAGGTTGAGCGAATCTGTCTTTGCCTTCCTAACTTCATCCTTGGAGAGCTGTCACGTCCGAGACTATCGTCATCTGTAAGTCGGCTGCACAAGCGACCGTTTTGGGATTTGTGTTCTGCATAGAGTACCGGTTTCGCCACTTGTTGAGCCGCACTCAACATGCATGAAGAGTGAGGTTCAGCGACAGCGTCTTTGTGAGACTAGTTGGTTACATGTTCGTAGGTTCAACATCCCTCATTCAACTCCTCCGAGTGCTACGAAGGATTTTAGACCAGATGTAATTATACTGTAGTCTTGATCAGCCGTCTAGCAATATTAACAATTCACCAGTCTATGAACCCCCCATCTAACTCAAACGTCCCCTAAATCTCCCAATATTGCCCTAAAGGCGATCAGATAGAGCACTGCAAAGAACACGATTTATTCCCATCCCAATCCCTAGGAATATATTTTGCACTAAGCAAGGCTGCGTCAGACCTTCTGGGCAAAAATAATCAGATCGTTCGATGAAGGAATGGAATCTCCTTCTCGAGTCCCGGGTTACGGTCAACCAGCTCTTGGAATCTTGCTACACGGAAAAAAGCGTTGAGTATACATGATAAGCGGTTGTGGACTGAGAGCTGAATCGAGAATAACGATGTTGTCAGCCTGGGGCAATTAATTGGATTATTTACAGTGCCAGGGACGCGCCCCTGGGCATTGATGGATCAGGAATTGTCAATATTGGCAACCTGTCCGGTGATGATATGGACATGCCTTGACTATTCTAAGGATCCAAGCTATGTCACGGACGCGGATGAAGCCGGAAAAGCGGTCATATTCATCAGCCATCTTGATGTTGTGTTAGGATACACGTCCAAGTTCTTTGTCAGAAGCTTGCAAGCTCCAGACGAATGCAAAAGCACAACTTTTGGTCCCGTGACCAAACCTGGCTAGGTGATCGTTCGCATTCGCCATGTCTCGATCTTAATGGTCGCAGGGCCCACAGGGTTCCTAAGCGGCCAAGCAGGCCGGCGGGCTTATTAGCTGCCTGTAGATCAGGGCCTGGCCGCAATTTAACTAGCCGCCCTTGGCACGGGGATCCGCGTCATTTCGGTGGCCTACCTTGGCGTAGACCAGTCACTGTCGAGGCAAGCCTAGCAACCCTCCACCGTTTGGCACCAAATTAATGCAACTGTGAGTAGGCCTCATAGAGTCCAATCTCTAAGGCAGTCGAGCGCCGCCGAGATCTATTTCTGTCACGTGAAAATTTGAACCGTTTTGATTGGCTAGAGATTTCACGTGACAGAAATAGATATCAGTAACATGAGTTGGTTCGTATGGCAGCTTATTTCCGCCAAAATACCCCGTGGACAAAGTCTGAATTTTACAATTTGCCCAGTTACCACTATTAAAATAAGACTTTATCTACGGGGCTGCAGGACAGTAGCATCATAGTGCCCAAGGTCCCACGATGAACCCCTGTCAGGACCCTGTGATCCCACAACCCCGTCTAATGACCTCGTGCACGATGATACCACTATCCCGCAACCCTGTGGATAAAGTCTTATTTTAATAGTGGTAACTGGGCAAATTGTAAAATTCAGACTTTGTCCACGGACACGAGGTACGGAGTTGTGCCACGAGGTATTTTGGTGGAAACAAGGCTCCATAGGTTCGCCAAGATTGATTGAGACACACGACTTCGATCTTTTTGTTCTTCAACAGGATCGATCCAAATAATGGCTTCCCCTCTCGTTAGCTCAAACTAAATCAATTAATTGTAGATTCTGTGTAAATACATTACTGTAGACACGCCACCGCCACCAAAAATTCAACTCAGTTTCAATATCAAAAATACAGGTGTCTGCCCAAATTCTACATGCATAAATACACATATCACCCTCTTTACCGGCTGCCTTGTTCCCAATCACGCTGAAGGTGAAGCCGAAGGCAGGACTTCACCAGGGAATCACGATCCCGATGGTGGCATGCCACGCTGTCTACCACGGCCGAGAAGAGTATCAGTATAATCCGAGTTCAAATCAATATCAATCAAAATAGAGGCCAAAACCCATCTTGAAGGGTGTTCCCGAGATAATGAATATCTACAGACCATTAGCTTACACCCACTGGAAAATTTACCAGTAACAATTACCAGCCACAGCGTTATAGCCGGCGTTTTCCTGCTCGAAGATAGAGTCTTTAGTATTCATGAGGCGTGTATACGTGTTACTGTTGTAAACATCGGCAGTGTCGACCTGCTTCAGGATATTTTCGGGGAAAAACACCTGTCCTTGATAGAAATTGACAATATTATACGACCAGTCCAGGCTGGGGAGGCTGCAAACCGATATGGTTGGTGGTACCACCCTCGTATATGCCCTTCTTGCTGTTGATGGTACCGTTGATATGAGCTGCCAGCTGTGACAATCGTCAGCTCAAAGCTCATTACCATCGAATCTGGGTGTTTTTACGTGAATGTGGGTAGCCCGGCCGGGATACCTGTATTCTGATCAACACTAGTTTCACAGTCGGGACGTTTGGGGGAAGCAATACCAGCCCGGAAAGGTTGTCTTCATATGCATAATGCCATCGTTGTCAGTTGGCTAAACGAGACTGGTCAGAATTGCTTCCCGAAGAATCAACAGCGGATAAACAAACTTGGAGGCCACGATTGAATGACTTGCCAGTAGTTTTCTCAACTTCAAAGCCCGAGTAGCTTCCCGTAGTCTATTTCGAAAGTCAGCGCACGATTTGGGAGACAAGAAATGAACGTCTTAAATACTGACATTACAGTGCCAAATATCAACCATAGCCTGGGGAACGGGTTCACAGGTGTTGACGTCGACAAACTGGAAGTCGAGAAAAAGATCAATTCCAACTTGACCTTCGCTGATATCCTCGCGGATGAGTTCCTTGCTGACGTCTATACCGTATTAATATTCACAATCTCTTCCATATGAAACAAAGAGCATGTTTACAATACGGCCCCACCTGTTGTAACCTTGTTAGCACGGACTCAGTTTTCATGAACACACAGAAAGCATAAATCGTCACTTCTGGTGTCAAGATGCATGGTACAGAGCTATTCGTCGATAATTGGTGCTCTCGACGGGCGAGGCCTCTCTTCGTTAAATGCTTGCCGATGAGCTCATCACGTCTAACCAAACGGCGCTCAACAAGGTTGCGGGCCTTCAGCTTGTGGGAGCACTTGGAGAGAGCGGCGCGAGCATGGTGGGTATGGAGCTGTCCTTGGCAACCGCCTGGGCTGACTCGTCGTGAGCATGGACAATAGCTGTGACCGCGACCAGAGCGGTGAAAGAGTGGAAAGAATAGCCATCATGGTGAATGTGGAGCTGCTTGTGGGATTGAATCTGAGAACCCATGAACTCTTTATGTGTTTTTCAGCATTACAGAATACGAAATAACGGTCCTGTCATCACAGACCATGTCAGCCCCACTTTTGCACCCTCTCAAACTCGGGTTGAAAATTGCTATCCGCAATCATAGCCAACATCGATCATGACACTCTGGTCCCTGGGGTAGTTTTTCCGGGCCTCCAGTAGTAACTATAGTTGCTAAAGCAAAAGAATGGCGTATCCAGAGGTGTATGCATTCCCGGTGTATGATGTTGCAAAATACGGGTTTTTGTGTCTTGTATATTAACGTAGAGCCCGCGGCAGCGTATCGGCGCAAGAAGGCCTCTGTTCGAGACCCAGAAGTAGGGCGCTTCGGAGGGCTCCGAATTAGCGAATGCTGGCCTTATTGGTCAACATAGCATAGCATTACACGTGGTTACAGGGCCGTTTCTCGTGGCATTGTTGACTATGCGGGGTTGCCGAAGGTCACGTCTTCACCGTTTGTGCCGCTTGCGTCCCTAGACTGAGCTCAGAGCGGCGCTCGATCAAAGATAGCTCGGATACACATTTGATACTCTACGACAGAGCAGGTTACCCAAAGGAGCCAAGATTTCTCCACATCGACCCGGCCAAATAGTTGTTGAAACAAGCTTATCCGTGGCTCGAGGTACCAATGTGTTTATCCATACAATTTGCTCCACAAGGACGTTAAAGAACTGTACGCGTAAGCCTTGTTTATGGTTAAGACCGTTCCTGCCACCTATGAAGCGCTAATTTCAAAGTCGGTTGGCTGAAACGTTTAACCTCCAGATCAATGCAGATCATTGCAGGGTGATTCTGGGTGAATATGCGTATGCGCTTCCTACATGGGAAGGTTTCTAAGATCCCGGCGTCATAAGGGCTTTATTCTTGGCGTCATACAAGTATCCAATCATATCTTTGATATCCTCCCGGTTCGCCTCCCACTCAAGTAGCACAGAGTTCGAGTTTTTACGGGGTTTGAACTGTGGGGCAGTCGAGCATCTGCAGCCGATTCATTCTCAGATAACCCCTAGGTCTTCTTAATCGATACTGGACACGCAGCGCTTTCAAAGCTTCTTGTCCCGTGAGAGCGTAAGTATGTAGCATATCCTGGTTAGATCAACTCAGAGGAAGATTCTAGCGATGTGCTGACTTGGACGAATCCGCTCTGCCCACTATGGAAATCAATTCGAGTGATCGTAGATGAACCGAGCAAGATATCGGGCAGATCGTAGGGCCATAATCACATCTACGTAAAACCGGTAGTTGTCCTACCGGGTGTGGAATGTTTAGAGATATTTCAACCTGCCTATTCTACGGACAACCCTTCGTTTGCACGGTGTGGCTGAAAGGTCCCCCTTCTCTTCCTTCTTATCGATTTGCTCAGTCACTGAGGACATGACATTGAATTTGACCTGCGTAAAGATTGAAGTTCATAAGGTGGGGCCTAGACGACGGAATCTCGCCAAGTCCCCGAGTAGACACCAGAAAGGACATTTGCTCGCGGCCCCGTAATTCACGGAAATTTGCAAAACAAGACAATCGGGTGTCCTATCTATGGCATGAATTTTGTTAGAGTTTGTATGCCTCACTTTTGGCTCCTACAAGCACTAGAAATAGATGCGGGCGCTATGTAGACCGGAATTAAGACTTAACCGCAGAACAACATCAGATTCATGGCCATTCACCAAACGTCCCAACGTCCAGCCCGCGCACCATATGGAATTATCCCTACCGTACCTTCATCCACCTACAGCATCTTTCTTCAACGCCACGCGACGTGGCAATCAATGAAAAGCCAAAAAACCACCAACCCGCTAAAGGCAGATTGGGCACACCGGTCAAGGATTGATGTCAGTTTCAAGCAGCAAAAGGCAAAGCTCGGATGCGTGGGTCTTCACGGCTATTCTTCTTGCCTAAGCACTAAGGATGTAGAGTACTCTAGATGGGATGGGAAGGGAATAGGGGGTAAGGGGTTTATGTGACGGAGAGCGGGACTGAAGATTGAGTGGGTACGAAAATACTCAGTTTGCCCCACTGTATGGGCCCGTGTGTGTGCCTACCAGCTTGTGCGTGTAATTACCAGAACTATCTCGCTGAAATGCAGGATGAATGCACCCACCCTCACCGCAGCATATGCTAATGGGAAAACTGTTGGCGTGCTTCACCATAGAAAGTTTGGGTGGATAGCGAAATGGATATTCCGGATGGACGCCGCCCCCCAAACAATTGTCTAATGGATATTTGGTTAACCTGTCGCTAGGGAGGAGCCCTCTGAGAACCTCTCAATAACCCACAAATGCAGATGTCATCTATCTATTTCTAAACTTTATACCTGATCCTGATCTTATCCCAACTTCCAGCATTCAATCCCCACCCCCAGCACCACAAATCCCCCAGGTATCAAAACAGCCCCACTACAATCCGCCACTGCACTCCCAACTTCCACCAACTTCCCAAACGTCCGATCCCAAACCTTCACCCTCTGGTCCATCCCCACTGTGATCAACCGGTCCCCATCAACCGGGAGAACGGCAGTAACTGCACTAGCATGCGCTCTCGACAGCAGCCTACACTCCTTCGTCACCCATCCTTCGCTCTGCACTCTAGTAACCGCGGTCGCACAGTCGTCGCCACCTGTATAGATTGCAATCTCACCATCCGGAGAGATGGCGGCAACGAGGGCTTTGACGCTGCTTTGATGCACACGCTTTTTCCACACCTGTTTCATTCCCAGATCGACGGAGCTGTAGATAGCAAGGTGACCATCCGTCGCGGCAACCAACAGTACAGTCTCCGAGTCGAGTTTCAGAAATTTAGCGTGGAGAATGCAGCATGTTCCATATTCCCGACTTCCCTTCAAAGTCCACATATTCTCCGCTGGTTGATAGGACCATACTTTAACGTGGCCATCACTCATCGCCCCGGCCACCCAGTACTCCCCTTCGTCTCTCCCAACCACATCGATACCGCAAATCCTCACTTCTGCTTCACTCTTCGGTACAGGCAATAAACTCTCCTCCACCACACCAATAGCTCCATCTTCTCCCAAGCGAACTCGGAATACAAACAGCTCATCCACGCCTCCACTTGAGAACAGGCGTTCGCCGTCGTCGCTCCATTCTTGATGTATCACACCGGTTGTATGTCGTTTTATCGTCACCGCACTCCTCTCTTCTACTCCCCCTTCGTCAGAAACATGAGACATGCGGATCGTTGTATCCTCCGCCCCGGTGGCTAATAACTTAGTACGCGGACAGAAAGCAGCAGTTTTAATCTCGCGTCCGTGGGAACCGTATTTTAGCACTGCATACCGAGAGCGTAGGGAACGACTAGAGTGCACTTTCGTGCCCTGTGTCCAGATAAACCATGGCATCGACTCGGAAGGGGAGAAAGTCCATGCCCGGTGACCACCTCCGCAGTTAATAGTGAGCGTATCAGTTGAGGTGACCGTGTTGTAGACAACGAAGCGCGTGCCACGGAAGCCATAAATGTTGAGTTCCTTGTTGTTGTTTCCGGAGAAGAAGTGGCCGGTTATGTTGGTGATGTTTCCTGGCTTTGAAATATGCACTGTGTCGAAGGAGGGGAGAGTGTGGGCGGTATGGATGCCTGAGAAAGAGGTCGTAAGTAGGGTTGTTGAAGAGTTGCTGGAGAGTGCAAGGGAAGTTAGAGCGTCTGGAGAATAGAGCGTAGGATAATATGATACTGGTACTAGTACTAGTTCTACTGGCGGAGAGTCAGGAGATGGGAGAGAGTAGATGGCAAGGTCTCCAGTTCTGGATCCTAAGAATAGCTGGTGTGTCGCTGGGGATATGAGGACGGAGGTTATGGTAAACTTTGGCGTTGGCGGTTGCAGGATGACGGAACGTCGTATAGGCGGTCCATCTTCTGAGAAGCAAAACGCGTGTAACACGGAAGCGGTGGAGCCCACAGAAGTAGTGATAACTTGGAAATAACCTATTGCAAGGTTTAATTTACAAGTCGACAACAAAAGATCAAGGGAATCAGTCGAATGAAACACACCTCCGTCCGTTCCTTCAATAAAAACATCCGCAACTTTCCCTCTTCCGCCTGCATCCCACCACCATTCTCGGTTATTGTCTATATCAAGGACTCCTAGCTTTCCATCAATGCCTCCAAGTGCCAATACTCCAGTCCCTTCCCATGCCCCTACAACTGACCAATTTCTGAGCGCCTCCCAAGCACCGAGAGATCTCCACGATTTGTCCAACATACTGTGGAGAAAAGCTTGTCCAAAGACAGTAGTGGTGACAAAGCGTTCTTTATCCACCACAGCATAGTTCTTGAACGAATTTTTCTTCTCCTTCTTTTTCTTGACCACGCTGCTCTCGTCTCCCAGTTCCTCCTTATCGGGGGCTGGTACAACATCCTCTAATGTCCACTCCTCACGCAGTTCCGCACCGTCCGAGTAATCAAGCACTACAACTCTTCCATCAGCTCCCCCTGTTGCCATAAGTTGCCTGTCATAATCAAAGGCAAAGCTCCAAATGTTCTTTCCCTGGTGCAACATCCACGTCTGTGAGTTTTCTAGCACCGCAGTCCTCTTAGACCCCGGTGGTGTAAATACCCAGAACCGCGCCGTTAAATCCTCAGACACAGAAGCTAGCCTCACCTCCTCTCTGGAGGCTGGTAAGAACCGTACTCCCCACGGCCGTGCTTGGTGGCCCCATCCGAGCGCCACACATCCCTTCCCGCCTTTTCCCTCTCCTTCTACTTCCCCAAACCCTGTCGTTTCCCTCTTCTCGTCCTCTTCCACTGTAGAGTGGAGATCCCACACCCTGATCGTCCGATCATCGCTACAACTCGCAATCCACTGTCCACCGTCATGAAAGCGCACAGCAAAAACGCTCCCCTCATGGCCTCTAAGTCTTTTTATAACCCTGCCCTCCTTGTTACCTATACTGTAGCTCCACACAATGATCTCGCCAAACACAGTTCCCGCGGCAACCGTAACTTCTCCCTTGTCCGTAATGAGTAGATCAGCAGCATACAGCATCGTCCGCTCCGTACTTCCGCAAGACACTTCTTTCCACTTTCCACCAGAGTAGATTAGGACTTCATTGTGAGCATCTACAGCAGCAACGTCGCCGGAAGGAAGGAACGCGGCGGAAAGAATCCAATCTGGCGCCGGTATTTCTTCTGCTCCGATCCCATCATCGCTGAGAATCGAGGTTACGGGGACAATGATAATGCTTCGACCGCCCCAGAAAAGAATAGGTTCCTTTTGGTGTGTGGTGTTGCTGGGAACGATACCGTGGATGCGTTCACGCTTAAAAAGTATTTTTTTGTGAAGTAATTGAAACGGGGAGATGGTGGAGAATACGGTGACGCACGATGCTTCGCCGGCAAGGAGGTAAGTGGGTGCGAGGAAAGCGAGAGAAGTTATAGGTGCGGTAGTTGAGACATTGTGGAGGAGTGGGGTTGGAGACATTTGGAGCTCGGTGATGCGGGGCGGAATGGTCACTGAAAATGTGAGGTTGGTCGTGGATGTTAGGGTTTTTCAACCACACATACTTTAATGATGCAGAATGAAGTGCGAAGGTGCGACAATCTAATGATTGTATTAATGAATACTCAATATGTTATAAGAAAACGCCGAACGCCATTGCTACCCCGAGAAAGAAATCCAATATAGACCCCAATCACACCGCCTTGGCCCCCTTCCCTCTCCTTGCGGGCGCTTTTCGTCTTGAGACCGCTGTCTTCCTCCCATTCTTCTTCGGTGGCTCTTCCTCCATTTGTACTACTTCTCCATCCTCATCTTCCCTACCTTCTTCAACGGGCGTCTTCTGCTTGGCTGGCGCTTTCCTTTTCTTCTTGGGTGGTTCTTTCTCTAGCTCTTCCCTACCATCCCTATCCTCTTCAATCGTCGCTTTCCGCTTGGCCAGCGCCTTCCTTTTCTTCTTTTTGGGTGATTCTTTCTCCGCTTGCTCCTCTTCTCCCTGTTCCGCTTCCGCCTGTGCAAACCGTTCTCCCATCGATATTGGTATCCTCTGTGGCATCTCTTCCTGCCTGCCCTCCTCGCTAGCTTCATCAGCCCTTCCCTTCAACATAGCCATCGCCTGTTCCATCCTTTTGCTCCCACCCGCAGCTCTAACCCTCGGCGCAAATGCGCCGGCACCAACGACGCCTCCAAAAAAGTTTGTGATATTAACCTGACTCCCCTCCGTCACCTTTCTATTCATATCTTTCACAACCGGCAACAATATCTCATCTGTCCTCTCCTTACTCCACCCCAAAGTGTTCATCAAGAAAGTCCTCAAACCCTCAAGATCCGGCACTCCCCACTCGAACACGCTAGGATCTGAGTCGACTTCGGGATTGAGGTATGCATCCTCTACTCTTGGATTGGGAAAGGATGGGGGGAGGAAAATCTTGGTGATATTCAAACGTTTGAACCTCTTTTTGAAACGAGAGGAGGACTCGGCCGGCGCGTCAATACCTTGTTGGACAAGAGACCACCAGTCTTTAAAGCCGGTTAATCCGCTGTTTGCGAACTCGGCGAGCAGCTCGATAGCAGTGACAGGACCAACGTTGGGTATTCCCTCGGTATAATCCGAGCCCAGTAGCTGAGCAGCAGCTATAAGCCGTTTCTGATCCAGTGAGAATTCCTTTTCAAGGTCCGAGGTGAGGTAACATTGCACTGTGTGTCTATCATTAAACATATGTCTGTAGACTCGCGTCCCACCAAACAAAAACACGTCGGAGTCGTCGGTAACGATTCCGTCGACGAGGCTCAATTTTACTAGCTCGGCACATTGAGCTTCTGCCTCCATAGGCGCTGTGATGTAGGGTAGACCAAAGAGCTTGAGGAGCTGTTGGCACTCTTGAATCATCACCTGTGATACCTCATCGGCGTCTCGGAGGTCTTTCTTCTGTTGCGTGCGGAGCGACTTAAGTTCATGTTCGTAGTCGAGAGTGTTTTGGGCGCGATTGCTTTCCCGAGAGACTTCTGCGGCGAAGCGGGCATGTTCTTCTGCTTCGCGCTCCATTTGGAGAAGTAGTTCCCCTTCATCGATGGCTTCGGGGGTCAGTTCTTCAGGTGGTGGGGTTTGCTCAACGTCGAAAGAGATGTCGAAGTCATCAGGCTCTTCAAATTGGACTGAAGGTGGAGAGGAAATAGACGGAATCGGCGAAGGCAGTCTTGGGACAGTAACGGCTGGAGAGTCGATCGGTGCCACAATATTTTCTCTTAACATTGGCGGCGGTGGTGTAGACAATTTTGGAGAGTCTTTTAATTTTAGCAGAGCTGGGCGCTCGTCCTCACTTTCACTCCATTCAATCTCCTCGTCGGTTTCGACTGGAGCCTCAACAGTAATTGGTCTTTCTTTGGACCCAAAATTCGGCGAGGTGGAGTTTGGAATGGCTTTCAACCGCTCGGCGAGCTCATCGGTAGTTACATCCTTTCCCTTCCCTTTGCTTGTGTTCATGTCCACGTCCATAAACTCAATTTCATCTTCATCATCGGAAGAGAGAGTTATCATATCTTCCTTCTGCTTTCGTGCTTCGAGCTGCTCGTGATATTCATACTGCTCTTTAATTGTCTGTTCTTTTGCCCTCTCTAACTCAGCCATGATATCCCTCTTCCCATCGCCTGCAAACCAAGGGGGTAGAGGTATTGGTTTTTCTTCCCCCTTTTTCCCATCTTGCTTGGCACCGTCGGACTTGTCGTTCTTCGTAGGAAGAGGCAGTGGTTTGGATGAGTTCTTCCCAAACAAGAAGCTGCTGCTCTTGCTTAGGTCCAGTGTGCCCGGAAGTTTAGGTGCTCTGCTTGAAGATGGAGTTCCACTGCCTTCGCCATTTGGCGGCACAGCGCCTGGCTTTGCTCCTTGTGTTCGGAGAGACTCAGACACAGCGATCTGGAATTCGGTATCGTTGTCATTAAGATCCGTTTCCCCAGCTTTCTCACTGTTCCCCTCGCTGGGTAAATCCCCGGTGAGCTCCACCTGCTTTCCTTTGCCTTTGTTCTGAGCGGGCTCTTCACCCATAGACATTGCTATGGCCCTCTTCAAATCTTCATCCTCATTATCTACTTTTTTGAATCCGCGGTCGCCGAGTGACATCGCAATTGCGTAGTCTAGATCGTTCCCGTCCTCAGGGTCTTCAAACTCAGCATCAAATAACATGTCATCTGTGTCTTCGCCGAGAAAGAGCATATCAACCTTATCCTTTCCTTTCTCTGGCAGTCTTCTGCTACCGCTGTTCTGCTGTAGTCTAGATTCATAAAGCGCTCTTCGCAAGTTCACCGCTTCGTCCATTCCCAACCTGGAAAGTTGATCTGGTAATGAAGGGGCTTTGGGTAAGCGATTCAAACCCTCGATTGGCACGTCCTCAAAATCCACCTCTTCATCGCTCTCCACAGCTTTCCCTTCCGTTTCTTGCTCAAGCTTCTCCACGTCAATTGGCTTGCTTTGCGCACCTTCAAGTTCTCCCTTGTTGCCAACAAAACTCATTGACCACCCACCCGCCTCCTCATTTCTTACCATGATGTACTCCTTGCCCTTTTCACCCGCTACACGACCAACGTAGATGTCCTTCTCACGTCCTTGAAGATTCATTAATCTCTGCGAGAGCTCGTTCCGTCGCGTCAACCGTTCGATTTGAAATTTCGAGAATGCCATGCGGTTGGGAAACATCGCGTCTAGCTGCTCCTTCGAATATCCCATCCTCAGCCTTGAACGCACTCGTGCCTGACTGAGAATACGGTATCGATCAGCGTCCGGAAGTGCCGCAAAGAATGGTGACGAGAAGTCGATATTGGAAAAATCTTGAAGGTTTGTGTCCTCCATTCCTTCAAATTGTTTTGCATACTCCTGTAGCTCTTCAGCGCTGAGCATCCGTACATCGTTAGGGACACCGAGCTCGCTGAAGTCGTAGTCCATCTGAGGGAGTTGGTATTGATCCGTTCGCTTGAATTTTCGCTTACGCTGTTGCTCGGCTTGCTTCCGTTCCTCGGTAGTTTGTTCAAGTTCATCGACATAGACCAAGTTTTCGGGAATAGGCTCCTCTTCTTCGCCAATGATAGGTCTTCCCAGTCAGCTCTTCTACTCCTGCCGCTTTGAACCGACGTAAAACCTACCCCCTCCTCGCTTTTGCCTCCTCTTCTGCTCGTTTTTTTACCTGCAACGCCAAAAGCTTCTTTGCCGTCTGTGCCGCATCTTCTTTCCTCCCTTCCCTGCGTTGTTTTCTCCCCGCAATGGTCTGTCGTTTCAAAACTGGCGCGCCACCATCAAACACAAAGACCGGACGAATCCCGTGAAAAAGGAGTTTGCAGATTCGTCGGAAGAATCCGACGATGTGAGAGTTATGTAGCGCGTTGCCCTCAGCGTCACGTACGGCTTTGAGGAATTGGTAGATCCAGATCGATGCATCGACTGCGAGGCGCTTGCGAGCAAGAGTTTCGAGCTTTACTGGACGATGGGCAGGCTCAAGGATCTTCCAGAGACCGTGGACACCCATTGTGGATAATGGTGTTGCTGGTTCTGGTCGCGGTGCATGGAGGCGAAGAACAAAAATCGAACAGGACCGTGTGAATCATACCTCCTGATTTGGAGGTACGGTTGTGTGACGTCGCAGCCAAATAACACGCTAAAGGAAGAAGATCCGGCAACTTCCGGCGCGCCCTTTTTATATTCAACAACGCGTGTTTCTTGACACAGCAGAATCTGGCAGCGACGAGGGACGAACCCCGCCAGCCCGCAACAAGTGCCGCATATATCTTTATTCAACGACTACACGCAAGAAAGGGGAAAGAAAGCAAAGGTAAGCACATGCGATGTCATCCTTTACTTCTGCCCTCCTCTTCGTGAGAACTACACCAATCCAATCGAGGGTCCACTACGGCTTTCCACTGTCGCAATCAGCAATTCGCATCCCGTCACCCTCAACCATTCGACAATGGATTCAACACAACTTTGTACTCTGCAGGATTGTCCAAACTGGCGAGGCAATATGTTTGAGGGCGCAACACCGCAGTGCTTCTGCGATGCTACTCCCGCTGAAGAAGACATTCAGCGGGCTTACGCCTTCATTGGAGTGCCTCTAGCTTCTTCCCTTGCGAGGGAGGAGATAGATGCGCTACATCCACTGAACACAGTTGCTGACGATATCGACCGGGAGAGCAGGAGGTACAAGGAAAAGATAGCAGCACCCGCAAGGACCGAGGACGAACAGCTTCCACTTTCTCCCAAGGAACATAGGGGCCTACTCCTCCCCTCGGAACCAATATCCTCAGACGACCAGGCGTCAGTCTCTCAAACAGTGTTGAAGGAGTAGGTTGCTGATTATCTGTTACGATAGGTTTTCTACCGATAGTGAACCTGCGGGATTGTACATTCGCTATAAAACAGAATTGCCGGACCCTGCTAGGCGGAAATACTCGGATCCGCGTTTTGAGGTCTCTCAAACTCCTTCGCCATATCCCGAAGGAGAGAACGAAGTCAAAGAATTGTCAGTTTGCTATGTCGCTTGACGACCTACCCGATAGCAAGACTGACAGCTCAATGGACATAGGACTAGACCAGGTAGCACTGCTAGAAGTAAATCTAGATCGGCTGCACCAGAACCGGATCGTATCTCTACATTGAACGAGCATTTCGACGGTACCAAAGCACCTGCTTGCGAGAAGCCAAACTCTAACCACTCCCGGCTTAACACACCCACCAAGTCCTTACAGCAGGAAACTACAACTGGGACTGGCGCTGGGAGTAAGCAATCTGTGCGCCCCCCCCCCGTTGTCCTAGTCTGGAACTCTCTACAATTGGAACTCCACTCTCATTTCTATTTCGACCTGAACTCTCGTCAATGGCTGGGACGCCGAGGGAGCGACGCTCGGTGTCTGCGTCAAAGGTGTCAAACATCGAAAAATACAACAATGAAAGAGGTTCTGGCCGTCGACGACCGGCCAAGTCATCTGATGACGACCCTGAGAAAACTCGTATCAAAATCACCCTCCAAAAATACTTGGCTGAAATGAAGAAAGATCATGTCTACGTGGCCAAGAACGTACTAGCGGCCGCGAGAATGGACTTAAATCGGCAATTTATCTTTCGGGGAAACGAGCAGGGAGACAGGCCTGGTGTTATCTATGACGAAGAATCGCCATTTAAAAACATGAAAGGCATTGAGACTACTGCCACCGACGGAGCACAGCGGGCCAACGTATTCAAATTCAAGGTGACACGCTATACAAAACCGAACACCTCGGCGCCTCCTATTCATATCGAAGTCCCCACAGTGTTGGCGACAGTGGCAGAGGGTACACCGCTACCAAAAAAATGCCGATCTTATACAACTTTGCGAAACAATATTGTTGCAGACAACGAGGAAGAAATGCGCTACCTCCCGTACTTTGGAGAGGCTGCTGACGATGATGTTCTTCATGAATTGAATCTCGATGAGCTCTATATTGATAAGACCAAGGAGAGTGCTGATGAAGGTAGAATCATGGAATGTGAGCCTCGCATTTTTCGCTCTCTATTATCACTTGATCTAACTGGTGATAGATGCTACCATGTGTGGTATTTTCATAAATGACTTCCTTGCGGAGGTCAACGTGTCGCTTGATGCGGTAATTCAATATTTAATTGGAAACATCAGCCAGATTCACGGTGGCCAAGACCCTGTCGGTAGTTCAGCCCGGCGTGCAAAGGATGCACTCCCAGAAGACCTTGATCTTCATGATTTTAAGATCCAAGCAGCGCTGCAAAGCGTGCAACCAGTGGAGCCCCCCGAGCTTGAAGTAGCAGAAAAGGTGTGCAATGTGTTTATGGAGGCGACTAAAATATCCTTATGGGAGGTTGTCAAGAAAACAAGTAGAGCCGTTAAGAACAGCATGTCACCGACGAAACACACTACTACCGGCACGAATGCAGCTCCGAGCGAAAAGGGCGACAAAGAAGTTGCAGCATTAACTGGTGGAAACCCTTGGCCATATAGTTTGGACAGTTACGCATCGCTGAACTGTTTAATTTGCTATATGTTTGTAACCTACTCCAAACTTCTAAAACTGAGTTCCTAACTTCAGCTACAGGCACGAGTGTCCCTTCCATGGTAAGCATTCCATTTTCACTATTAGTAGTATTAATTATGAGCTCGATATGCTTATCGCATGCTCCTTACTTTTTTTTTCTTCAATTTTCCTAACGTTTTTACTTCTTTCTTTGGAGTCGGAAAGGCTCCGTCCAATCGTCAAAATTCACAAAGGAAAGCCAGGACAACCATTTTGACACTAATTACTCTCAAGCGCCGAGTTTGGGCAAGACAGAAACGCTATATAGGCACCACGATAGAGATTCATCCCAAGATGATAATTCTCCGGACAACGAGTACAAACTTTCGATTAATATTCCAGGATGGTCATATTCCAGTAAGCAAGCTATGATGGATCCGTTTGCAGAAGACGAATCTTGTTCTCCATATTGCTTCAAAAAGGTACGACTGGACAAATTCGTTGTCACATTAGCATCTAACGATAATTTTGCAGCCTTCAAATATTGATGCTGTGGTTTCACGCCAGTGGTCACCAGCGCAAATTGAACTTTTGCGCAACTCTACTGGCGTTCTTAGAAACAACCCTCGTTGCGCTTGTTTGTGTGCAGCTATTATTAACAAGCCATGTGCAGAGGTGAACACTCCTCGCATTTGGCATAAAAGCACAGACCAGTAACAGATATCTAGATATATATCCGGCTAAGGGAAGAAAACCTTCTACCCCTCAAAACCCCGGATGAGATACTGGGGAATTCCGAGGCAGCTCACCCTGAGCCTGTAAAAATACTCAAACGGAAGAAGACACCGGCTGGATTTCTTACAGGCTATCCAGCAGACACTGATAGAACACATCTGCACCAAGAACGTCCAGACGTTCACCCTTGTCGCCATCTAGGCCCTTGCGACAGTTTATGCGAATGTGTCCGTAACCACGTCACTTGTGAGAAGGCCTGCGCCTGTCCCCCCAACTGCCCCCGCAAATGGCGCGGATGTTCTTGCAAACGTGGAGGCCGTCCTTGCACGTCGGATAAATGCATATGCTTTAAGGCCAATCGCGAGTGCGACCCTGACCTCTGTGGAACATGCGGTGCCTACGAATTGTTGGATCCTGTCAACAGGTACGATAAGTCTATCATAACCCCCGACATGTGCCAAAACGTATGTATACAGCGAGAGATGTCGAAGAAAACTCTCCTGGGTCACTCAGTGGTCTCGGGTATGGGGTTGTTTATTTGCGAGGATGTGCCCAAGGGTGGGTACATTGGCGAATACAAGGGCGAGATCGTAACCAACGAGGAAGCGGAGCGCCGTGGCAAGCTGTACGATAAACGAGGTACCAGCTTCCTCTTTACCCTCAACTTGGCACAGGCAATAGATGCAACCCGCATGGGCAACAAGTTCCGCTTCATAAACCACTCCCACCAGAGGCCCAATTGTCAAGCCAAGGTGACCATGGCAAATTGCGCCCACAGGATTGGGTTCTATGCAACGCGAGCACTCCGTGCAGGTGAAGAGCTCTTTTTTGACTACGGGTATGCCGTTCTGAACCCCCACGCACCTGATCGTTTCATCACAGTTCTAATGAGCGTGTGCAGATACAACCAGAAATGCGTCAAGTTCGTCCAAAAGGAACCTCCTCCACTCCCGAGAGATATCGTTTCTTCGGATGAAGAAAACTTAATGCCCCCGAAAGCAGCCCGAGGAAGAGGGGATGTCGAAAGACCACATCGGTCAAGAGGACCCCCCGAGTACCTCAAAGGCGGTAAAGGTACCACCGAACGCTCCAGAAATTACGCTTCTCCCTCCATACCGGAGTCTGCTGGTACTCCTGCACAGCCATCGCTATCTCCTGAGCCCTCCCGCCGGGCTGTCGCACGCGCCAGGAGGAGAGGAAAGAGGAAACGGATCGGTAGCGATTATGTTCGCGATTCTTCGCCGGATGTCCCCCCAGTTGAAGTCGAGCAGGAAGAGGCCCCGCAACAGCAGCTAAGCGATGACGAACTCAGTGAGTATGAAGAGACTCAAGAAGAGAGAGGGAAAGAGGAGGAGGAGGAGGAGGAGGAGGAGGATCAAGATCAAGAGGAGAGCGAGAGCGACAACGCGAGGCCGCCACCAAAGAGGAGCCGTAGATCGGAAAGGATCGTTGAGGAAGAGCCGCAGGCGAAGCGGAGACGCTGGTCTGGACGTGAGGTTATTGAGGGGGTGGCAAGGCAGTGGAGATCAGGGACGAGGGGACGGGTTAGACGCTATTAGGTTGGCGGGCGTTTTTCTGATAGGTTTCTGGGTAGAGTGCAAGCTGATGATACCCCACATGATGGGGGCGATGGAAGAGACTTACGTTGTCTGTAATAAGGGGAATGAAATGCGTGTAGATGTTTTGGTATGTGTTGCTCTCTAGAGGGTTATTTACAGCCTTCAAGACTCTTGATTCAAACTCCTGTGGCTTCAACGCTCACTTGATCATTCTAGCAACCTTACTGTCGTAACAACTAAAATCTAGCACAACGAAGAAGGCATTTGACAAAAGGTAGAAGATTAGGAATAGGAAGCCCGCAGCTGGAATACTCAGAATTAAGAAACTGAATGCCTGGTCGGGGTTTTTTCTCGTGTCCAGCCGTAGGAGGCTGAGCACGAGAAAAAGTCAAGGGTATAGGTCGCTCCCTAACCCTGCCTAGCGAGGGCGTTCACATCGACTCTTATTTCCCGAGAACAAAACGGCTGCCCGCGCATATGCAGTAATATAAAAGCAGACCTCTCCCCACCCGACAAAGTCCTGCAAGACCACCTATTATGACCACCCTCGAAACCCTTTGCCCAAAGCTCTAGCACCAAATCTTAGAAGATGGACGTAAGTGCCACTTCTATCAAAACCTTGATACACTTAGCCTAATGTGACCCAGCTCTTCGCCAACTCCTCTCGCCATGTGCGCACGACGGTACTTGCAATGTGGCCATCTTACGCACCAGCAAATACTCCACCCGGTTGTGTACCGTGAGTTATGGCTTCATATTGAACCAAACACAATATTGGTGTTGGAATTGCTTGGCCGCTTCATGGCACACCTTCAGCTCGCTAGTTACGTACACTCGATCTAGGTTCGAGAAATCGACAAGAGAAGCGGCGCGGAAACGGTACTACATTGTCTAGTGGGCGCCGTGGGAAGATGTCACAGTTGCAAGACATAATGTAATACCCTCCCTCATGGGTCGTGTATTATGCATACTCACCAAGACCTAACTAGGTTGCCGATCAGGATCAACGTGCCAACATATCTGCAGGACGCAACAGAAATGCGCCCGGAAGTATGTACAGGGTACGAAATAATTCCGTACCCTGCGTTATATAATCAGGGGTGTAGCTTCGGCAGACAACATTTTCCCACTGAGCGCTGTAATGAGGAATTAGTCCAGGTGTATCGAGAGGGCGAGTTAGTGTTCTACAAAAGGATAGTCGCCTATAACTTCGCAGTGCATAGTTAAGGAAATTTCATAGTCTATACGCATGCTAAATAAGTATGTATTACTCAGTTATCGATACCCATAATTTCCCAACAGCCTTGCTATTTTGGTTCATCGCTCAGATCGCCAGTCATTCTTACAACCTTTCGTGGATGATATGAACCCCAAATCCTTTATAGTGCGCTACAAGCATGGACCTAATGCTTAGTTTTTAATCTGTTATTGTTGGAAGCTATGGATAAGTTACGACCAGAGAAAAGTACTGATCTTGGAGTCTATTGACAAGGCTCACCTCTTGAACTGATACACCTAATACTCTATGAAGTGGAGACAGTATCAGTCTCCCACACTTTGACAACGAACAAAATGCCGTCTTCTCCTGCCCATCCTTATTCAACCACCTGAACCTCGACTAATTAAGTCTAACATGCGAAACTGCGGGATTACTAGGCCTTCCTTGTCCGTATAAACATCTAGAATATCTACAATATTAGCCATGCGTTTTTTGAAAGCTCCTGGTGTCAATTAGCCTTGCGCTTGCGCGTGGCAAAGCAGAAGACTTCTTGAAAGCCGCCCAGTCCACAAGAAACAGCTGCACCTACAACTTCTGTACTAGAACTACGAGCTGTCACACCACTACACACCCCACACCAACAGCTGTTGCAAATGCTAGATGGGCTATGGCACTGACTATCATTCGTCACTTCCTTATTGAGATATCACTGGAGAGGCGTTAGTATGGTTCTCTTTTGTTCCTTCCAGGGTTTTTGAAACTGAAGCAGCGTGTGGATAGCCACAATGTATCTTTCTGCAACTCTGAGAGTTTCCCTGTACCACTTGATTGTTTGTGCTTCCACATTGAGGGATACCCTAACATGTGCGGTTTCAGATATACAATACCTCGTGGGTGGCAAGGTTATCCTTTACGAAGTTTTACATTGTTACATGTCAGCGGTGTGATGTGTGATGTTGACTATATCTGTAACATTGAGAGCTTTATATAGTTGACAGTCTGTGTCATCAAGTTGGGTCAATAGCTGCGACAAACTGGCCGCGGTAATAGCGATTCCCTTATTCATACATTCACGGGTGGCCATTCCCTCTCTTCCTAGTACCTGTATGCTTACAAGAACCCAATCTTTCATCACCGGGATAAACCATTGTGGTAGACAAATGGAAGAAAAAGAATGTGCCCGACTTAGGTCAAATGCAGATAGCTAAGTCTGTAGAGATATGCAATACAAGGTATCAGAGCATGACGACCGAAATCAACAAAACACCAACATTGTTGAAGAGTGCCGTTCTCGCCATGTTAACAACCGCACTCCAGCCCAAAATCCAACCCGGGTCATCCTTATTTAAGGTGAGAAGATCCTGCTGATCCTTGAGTTGAACAGGTTTAGTGACGGGGACGTTGACCATATTGATCTAATCCTCGGAGCTTGGCGACTCCGTCGTGGGTGGCCTGCCGACCGTTTCCGTGCGGAGCACGTGTCGAATGGATAAATAGAGGGTTTGACACTTCTGATCGACATTTTGACAGTGTCTCACTTGCCTGTCAGACACGGAGTGGGGTGAGACATATCACCGCACTCGGTTTGCCCCACTTCCGAGTGATATCGCTTGTTGTGCACGTGGTAACCCAGCCTGATTCAAAACAAAACCGCAGGTGGAGGGCCATCTTACCTTCTTAACTGCAAAGAATAAGCGGCCGATTCAGGGGGGTCTCCTGAACGTCGTGCCATGTCTGTCACAGTCTCGTCAAAACTCACGGATCTTTGTCACGATGTAGCCAGGAGTTGTTAGTCTGGGACATTCTTGCATCTTGACATGAGAAATGTCCGTCGCAAACCATACGTCGGCATCCTGGTCTGATCCGTCCACGCGATGATGCGCCCCAGATTCTTGTACCCCTACTGTAGTGCTTTTCTGGGCAGACACGTAGATAGGTTTGCTGCAGGTACTGCATAGTGGGGCTTCTTTCTCGCCTAGATATACCGTCTCAAGTGTTGACAGCCTTTGTCACGTCTTGGAGCATTACAGTTCTTTACCAGGATTCACAAGTGTTTATCGCGACGTAGCCCGAAGCTCTTAGCTCGTGATATGAAAAAGTCTGACACAATTCATCCGTGACGGAGCATCCCTACCCCATTCCACTCATCAGCAATGATCTACGACACAAGTCACCCTCCATGGCCTGGCGGACCGTCCCACGCAAGTAATTTTACTACGTAACTGCCTCGTCAATCGAGGGCAAACTTGTCCTAGCCAGCAGACTAACCCAGATAGTCTGTCTGTCCTTAGGGTCGGTCAATTGAGACTACACCAAGCGAGAGCTCGATCACAGCGGTCTGATTCGTCCACGAACATCAGCGTCTGATAATGCACTTCAGATTCTTATACCTCTCCAGATTTAAGTACTCTAGTGTCTGTCTAGGCAGAGCCACCTTATCATAATGGCCAGGAGATGCAGGGCTTAGCACCTGCAAGGTCCAACTTTCCTTGCTACTATTCTCATAATCATAACTTTATGTTAAAACATCCCTCCAATTTTGTTAGCAATACCCTCGTACCCAGGGAGGACTTCTGTCTTCCATTTATCCGATCTATAGCCAGAACCGACACAGACTGGGGCATTGCGAGTGAAGAAATGGGGGGGCAGTTGGTTACATACTTGCATAGGATGGACCGCGTTCTGTGGAGAGAATTGCTGGACCCTAGAGGGTCTTCTTGGGTCAATTGAGACAACTGCGCAAAGAAAGCCCGATCACAATGGTCTGATTCGTCCACGAACGTCAACGATCCATAATGCACCCTAGATTCTACCATTACTCTATCATAATACCACGCTCGCTGCGGGTGCTTTCTCTCTTCCATCCATCCGCAATGTGGCCAGCCCTCTAGTTCTTCCTCGTTCTCGTATTCCAAGCATTCATTGTGGTTGGTGCATGCTGCACCTCATACGTCCATCGCCAACAACCCAGTCAGTCGGCGCACGTGGGCGGTTATTCGATCATAACCAGTCACTTTACCCCGGATTGATCTCCCATACAGCTTTGCCTGTGCGCAAGCTCGAGCACAAAACGGTTCGGCCTGCCTATTCCACTTCATTACGGAACCTCGTTGAGAAGTGGAGCTTGCGGTTCTCGCTCCGACTCTCCCATCTCAGTTAGAGGATGGGATGGTGCTCGCTAATGGAACTCGGCAACGGTTGACAGCTCGCTAATCTCCACCCATCCTCGGAGTGGTCGGGTATGTGCGATACTTCCCACAGCGGCTGAATGAACTCCTCAACTGTGGTTTCGAAGTGTATCTCAAATTAAATGTACCTGCAATCCAAAGTACCACGTTTGAAAAACACCTGAAACGCACCTACCATCTAGTGGCGAACAAATTTAACATTAAGTGTGATAACGATCAACGTACAGGTAGTAGGGATATTTCAAATGAACCAGTGGGGGCAGTCACATGACTGCAATCACACGTTCTCACCCGCAGTTTGCCACGACGCATGTTTGCCTTTGCCCTTTTCCTGGAATAAACAAACCAGCAGCTGCAGGTCCCATCCCTATAGGTCCAAATTCCCAGAGTGTGGGGTGTGGGGTGCAGTGGCGGGGAGATAGAGCTACTGGTAGGTAATAAGTCTACATGTCGGTCGCCGCCAGTCGCAGCACCGCTTAGTCCATTGTAGCTATATGGAGTACTTGTTACCAGGCATCACGGATCCGGTGAAGACAACTCATGCCGCTGATGCCTGGTGTGGCACTTGAGTAGAGTGGCTGTAGTCCGCGCCGACCCGCATTTCCAGTTCCCAGCTTGGCGCCCCGCCGGCCCAATCCATAGCGAGCTGAACTCTCCTATTTTATGCAAACTGGCCAGGTACGGATATTGAAAACGGAGTCTGAGGCGGTGGCAAGAAACGCTGCGGAGGGCAATGTTCCTGTATATCACGAATTAGCAATTTATTACTCATTCCTGGCGATTCGTAGTGCTTTCCTTTACTTCGCTGCTTCTGTCGCTGCTTCTTCTGCGTGATGCAGTTCGCCCGCCAGAAAAAAAGGAAGCAAGTCATCTTAAGCTTTATTGGGGGAACGCCACCGAATTGCGAACGCTGAAAGCACTGGTAAAAAAAAAAGGTAAAAGTCATGACAATGAACAGGTGGATAAGATCGACCATAACTATGATGAAGTTAGTCAAGTCCATAGCCATGGAAGTTCTCAACACCGCGAAAAAGAAATGAAACCTCATTCGTTAAATGCAATACTACTGTACCTGATTGCTATACTTTCGGTAGGAAATTGCCGTTTGAAGATGTATCCACATCAAAGGTAGCAGAACGAACGAAGCGCCACTCACACTAAAAACGGCGGTGACGATACCAATCGGGCCGTGTTAAACATTGATATCAGTAATACGTCTTCTCCATATATAGCAGCAAAACCTTCAAACCTCGCATCCAGCTTCCAATTGCTGTGCCATCGTCGCGTCTCCACGGGACCTCAAGACGCCCAAAGACGGCGACCAGCAACCAAAAAAGCAACAGCTGGATCTGGCCGGAAGTTAATTCAGCGCAGGAACAAATTTTCCACTGCCACACACATTGGTTTTTCGAGGGAAATGTACGGCATTCCCCGCCGGAGAGACACGATCTTCGGTAGAATTCCTCTTTGTATAACTCCCCAGCACTCGGGGACTAACATTAGTGTTCAGATTGAACAGGTAGATATTTCTTCGGGTACCTTCAAATCCGCGGAAAAAAACAGCCGTCATTTCGTGGGGTATCTAGAGGAGTACTTTAGGTCACCGCTTCACCTCTGCTTGGGCATATGATAGCTATCCACTTCCATTTCCCCGCCCGCCCAGCAAACTAACTAACTGATCATGGTTGATGCCCGTTTTGATAATGGCCGGCAGATGTAGTTTCGAAAGATCCAGTTTTAGAGGTCAGGTGGGAAGACGATACTGACCGCTTGAGAATAGGGCGAGCGAGGTGTATACTAAGAATGCATCAGTACGATATGAAGCTATAGAAAAAAGATGGATGAACCCTACATCGTCCGGGAGACACAGTTCCCGGTGTTGACGATGGCAGGTATGAAGCCATCATGCATCGTTTCGACAAGACAGATTAACAGTGTTCCAGTGCTACGGTGCGATGCATTGATGAAAGTAGAAAGTAGAAATTAAAAAAAGAAGCATTAAAAGCCTTAAAGCGTTGAGGTTGAAATGGAAGGTGGTTTGGTTCTCCACAGCTGCGCCGGCGGCAAGCATCAAATTCGACCGTGGGATGGATGTAGGTTATTGAATTGGATCTACAACCTCATCTCCAGAATCGTCTTTTTATTTTATTCAGGTACCCTCCAAGTGCGATAAGATAAACGATGGGGCCGATAAGAAAGTGAGGTCATTTATCCTCACTCCTTGTGATGCACTCTTTTCCCATCATCGAACCTTCCCCCACCCCTTCCCCTCTTACATCTCATTCGAACATGCTTGTAACCGCGATCACGCGAAGTTTCTCCCACCACAACCCCGCTTCACAAAGCAGATAAACGACGTAACGGTATCTCAAAGCGCAAAGTGCAAGTGAGGGGGGAATGGCAAGAGCTCAAGTTTATCTTGTTTATCAACCAACAAACTAGACTCGGGCGCCACCGTATCACATTGGCTCTCCCGAAGCATAGGTGTCAGATCAGAAACGTGTTGCGTAACCCACATTTCTGGGCCTTTTATTTGATTTTTTTCCGTCGTCCGCCGCGGTAGGCGATGAGTGCCCATCCATCCATTGTAAGATTGTCTATCTGTAACGGCAGTCCACTGGGATGATGGGGAACCACGTAGACACAGCAGGTAAAACGGCTGTGTAACGAGAACACGAAAAGTAGCCATGCTACTGTGACATGCATGAAGGAATGGATGTCAGTCAGCATCCACACATTCAGGCAAAATCCGGCGCACAAATCACATCTAGATGTAGATTGCGCATTTGTCGTCAGAACCCCACATCAGGCAGCAGGAACGGACGGTATTGGCAATCTGTTCCCAACGTTTCATAAACATATGTAGCACAGCACGAACAGCCACCATTGAATGCGCAGAGGTGGTTCATAAAAAATGCTCACCCCACCTTCCCCACCGGAAAAGCTCTCAACTCAGCAGCCAACAGCCAACAGCCAGCAGAACTCAGCTCTCAGCCTTGCCATATGCTTAACCCTTCCCACTGCGCACAGCTATCCTAGACTTTCAGGTGGAAAACAAAATCACGTATTCGCAGCTTAGAATGGTGTGAGTGGAGTTGAGTGGTAGAAGGAGGCTTGTTGGTATAGATTACAACGTCCTTATATAAAAAAAGCCCAATAGAAATGACCCAAAACTTGACAAGAAAAAGCAAGTACGCCCTGCCCCATTTTATTAACCCGCCATACACACATGATATCATAGACAAAAACGCCGATTGGTATCACAAAGAAACCCACAAAGAAACAATATAACAAAGCAATAAAAATACCCAATATTACATAGATAATAGCCTGACAACCCGTGGAATTGCATAGAAACAGAGTAAGAAGCGCAAAGGCGAAAGTCCATGACGTTCCTTGTAGGAGAGATTATGAACTCGGTATTTGGTTTGCGACTTCTCATCGCAATGGAGTAGACAGCAGGTGGCATCGTAAAAACATGACGACGGTGGTGGTAGTGGCGGAGAAAGCTCGATCAAGAAGGCCAGGTGGTTAGGCGTATGCATGCGGCTGTGGCCGGTACGGATTACTGGCAGAGTGCATTGGTATAGAGGCGGTGTATTGTAACGAGGGCCGCTCAACGCCCGCTCCCATATTGCACGGAAATGCACGCCACCCTACTTCCCGCCAGCAACAGGGGCATTTGCGGGCAGAGGGGGCAACGGTCGGTTAGGCGGTGGGCCCCTAGGAGGAAGTTGTGATGTTGCGACGGGACCATTGAAGTTGTAGCCCAGACTGCTAAGGCAGTTGGGGTCATTGGGGTTGTGGAGGGTCTGTGAGGGAGCCGGCATTGTGAGATGTGGAGAAGTTCGAGGCTTGCAGAGGAAGTTGAGGCTGGTGGGGGTTCTTTGTATTGGAAGGTAAGGCGGTGGGCGGGGAGTGTCTTTATATATAGGCCGATCTTCTGTTGTGGGTTGAGATGGGCAATTTGATGCAGTGACTGATGATTGTCTGACTGGTAATTCGCTTTGGTTGTGATGTGTTCTTAAGGCTTCAGAGGGGGAGCAATAGGCTGTATTTATTTATGTCTAAGCGTTGTCACACTGAGCGTACGTCCGGACCGGACCTGAGTCAAGGGAACAAGAAAAAGAAAAAATAGGATGAGACGAAAGGGGGGCGAACTAACAAACCACCACCACCCATGACATCGACGACACCTCTTCCCGCAGTGTTGTGTAGCAGAGAGCAGGGATAAGGGAGGGAGCTGTGGGTAGGGATAGGAGGTAGGGATGTGGTTTTGGATAGGGGAGGCCAGGCGTGATATGGACATGGAACAAAATTCCCGGTCTCCTAATGAATGCAAGGGGTTGTCCTCATCTGAATCCATTCATTCCAGTGCGCCCGCCAGGAGAAAAGTAGGACATTTGTAATTGCCATTGCAGAGAGGAGAGCAGAGTTATAGTTTATTCAACCGTTATACGTTAACCTGAATGTCGACAGTCCCTCCATGCGACCTGCCTCTTTTTATTATTTTATTTTTTATTCTAATCATTATTGTTATTATTGCTATTATTACCATTAGTTTATTGACGCCAGTACTCTCGGGGGCTCTGCCCGCGAGTTCCTCCGAGCATACAATTGCATCTTCGAGCCATCTCAAGTATCACAACGACCGCGATCAGCTGGACATATATCACCGAGAACAGAGATCCAGCCGAATGCAATGCTGCTTCCCGACAATGCGGATCTCTATCTGTTACATAAACAAGCCCTTACAATTCGTGTGGTACGGGGCGCCAACTTTTCCGGATGCATATGACGTTGTTTTGCTTCTCCTTATCTTATTCCTTTATTATATCACAAGCAGCGGCATGCATGTCCACAGGACGGTTAATTGACACAATGGAAAACCAACGGAAAAAAAAAAGGAAAAATTCCTAAACGGACGAAACAGGAGTAAAAATCAAACCAAAAGAAACGCTGAATATTAGCGCTTTGACTCCATGCCTACTGTGGTATGTCGAAGCAAACGCGCAAGCGCGCAGGTTGTGAAGAAGATATAACATGAAACAATTATCGATCACGGGTTTCTACTAGTCAAGTGCTGAAACGTTCCCGAGGACAAAGGCGTCATAGGCAATAATGAACAAACTACGTCAGACCAACCATCGGCTTTGTAGAAGGCCTGTCCTTGTTTAAGTATGCTCCTCTTCATCGTGAAAAGATTCCTACTTAGTATGAAGTACCAACCCAAAGAAGACTAGCCCACATATTCTCCTCATCTAGAGTATCTAAGATGCCGATTCTAGAATCTAGGCTCTAGTCTCAAACGTAATAATACTCTAAACTTTCAAGAACGAAATCCAAAATAAAGATTGCGGCCATTCTTTTTGCTAGCCTACATCCTACTGAGAGCACCAACTTAGCTCCTTCTCAAACGCAGGAACAAGAACCGATCTTAACCTGTAGATTCTCGCCAAACCGGCCGTGCATCTGTAGTGCAACGCCAAAATCTTTGGGCTGCCACGTTTTTCAGACCCGACGAGAAATGACTGCATCGTCATGATCCACTGTCCTTCCTCTTTTCCCGTCGGAGGTGCCGGTGGCGACAGCCACTGCAACTTCAGCCTCGTCAGGTATAACACCACTCTCGTCAGCTCGCTTGCACGGCATGCATAGTGTTGAAAAAGGTGGGGAAACGTGTTTCACAGCTCCAGCTGAAAGCTCAAACGAAGGGTATTCTAGGCACTCGGCCTCGTTTATTACAAGAAAGGTTTTTCCCCGTAGTCGCTATTCCGGTCTCTAAAGATACAGAGGAAAGGCTGGGCAAAATCGGCTGTGGTTCGGGCTGCTACTGCTGCAGCCATACTCTTTATCGGACTAGACATAACGCACAAATAAGCGTATACAATGGGGTAGTCGGCGAAGCTACCTGCTCGACCTCGGTCAATTGAATTACATACAAAAAGTTCTCCTTTCCTTCCGTACTTCGTTCGACTCTTCGAAGCGGGTGGCAAATACCGACTGTCCGGACTCCCGAAGTCCCTTGCATAACGGATGACCCCACTGGGAATTCCCACATCAACCTAGTGTATGTGCAGAGCGGTTGATCCAAGCTACCGAGTTTCCTACCGAGTTTCCTACCGCAAAATTTTTTCTTCCAGAAGCTTGCTTTACCATAGGCCTTCCCAAAGTTAGCGCAGCGCACACAACTCTTCACAACAGCATCCCAGAGCTTCGAGCGAGAGTTGAGATGAACCGCAGGCATGGCACGAGCTCTGATGCATATATCCCAACGTGGTATCAAAGTTGTTTCGAGCTACATGAGGCTTGCAGAAACACTCAGCCCACACATGGTGCGCACCTCAACACCTGAGGAATCGAATGATCGCTGCATAACCGCGCGCATTCGGAATTCCGCGCATCAGTTCTGGAATTCTTTTTGCTTTTGGTCAGAGTCACAGACCACATTACGCACACAGCCCTGAATGGCTAAAGTGCATCAATCAATGTTTCAACATGTCGGATGTCTCCCCATGAATCGCCCGCTGGGAAAGTATGGGAATCTCTACGGATATGCATTTCCTAGATACATATTAATATATATTTTGGTGCCTGCTTCTTATGATGCTTGTCTCGAGTAGTTTGTCATTGCGGAAAGAGAAATTTCGAAAAGGTTGGTGTTTGCTTTTCCTTTGCTTTTTCAACAATTCCTAAAAATGGTGACGATCGACAGGGGTTCCACGTGTAATCTGGCATGGCTTGCTCTGCAGATTCGTACTGGCAAACATCATTGATGCTGCGGATCTTACTGATTGCTAATTGATACAATGCCTTGTGCCCTTGATGAAACTGACAGCTTACGACGATCACCCATGGAGATGTCAGAGTAACATTCTGAATGATGAAGCCGCCCGCGCGGCTGCTGCGATGGCGCATGGAGAAGTGTTATGTACCTCCGAGACAGGGACATCGGCCGGCTATTTAGAGTTTGGAGTTTGAGGTTTGCAGAATGAAGCATCTAAGCTAGCTTATTCCAGCAATACCCTAAAGTCAATTGATGCTGAAAAGGGGGACGATTTATTCTTACATTTTATTTTAGCCTTTGCATAAACACTGCATGGAATCGATACAGTAAGCAACTTAGATATTGCATTGACAAACACAGTGATTGATCTCAATCGCCCCACAGTGTGGGGAAAGGCATAATATACGTTTACTACTCTGAATAAAAGGCTCAACGGTGCGCACAAATGCGTGTAGTCTGTAGACTAAAATGCGTGGGGAGTTGAGCGAGTATAATGCAGAAACAAAATGACGTGACCCGCATTTGAGAGCGTAAGGTACTCTTCCTTATACGGTAAGGATAGACCAAGGCAGAGAATCTGCATGCATCACAGGGTTAGGGTTCAAGATGCCACAACTCAATGGAAGTTTACAATAGGTCGGGCATATATTTCACTCACAAAGCGGTATCTATTTCGCTGAAATGGGATATTGAAATGTCTTGGCGTATGCTCAAGTAACCAACGTTCCAACTCCCAAACATTTCACCAGCGGTAAACGACACATCCTGGTCACCAAAAGTACTTATGTAAACCTGGAGATATCGGTGCCGCGGCTGGATAAAACCCCTAACTCATCAGTCGCCTCGGTCGTCTTTTGTTGGTCGTCCCTTCTGTCTTTACAAATGCATTAATGGTTATGTTGGGTCGAAAAATCCCGGACTCCTCGAATATGGACGCTTCCTAGACTGTATGCGCATGGCACTTCAGATCGGTTCGGCTGGGTGTACGGCCTTAATAATACTGCACAGGTCACCGTGTGATTCCTTCGGAATACTCATATCTCGAGGTGGTTTGGGACTCGAGTCGACTCATACCCAACATCAGAATGCTGACGAAGGAATGTATGAGATTGACTACGCCTGACGTGCAATGTGAGTGGATCCCGGCAGCAGAAATAGGCGTTGCTGTGAGAAGTGATCAACTGCCAGCCCTGGTACTTCAGTGCTCAATGCGCTGCAGGCGACACGGACATCGGCGGGGCTATATATTTGGAGGTAGGATATTTAGGTTTTGCAATATGGGTTATCGAAGTTAGTGGTAATGGATGTCTACGCGGGGGTATTGCCTTGGTCAGATCCAGCGCCGATCAATTTGTAACTGATAAATGCCTAAGTTATATATAATACTGAGTAGTGTAGATCCGGTTCGGATTAACGATCTGACGTGTGCGATTGATATTGCTTCGGATGGGCGGGTTAATTCAATGCAAGCTAAAGCTGACCACCACTGTAAATAGGTACCAGAATATACATAGTCCGGCTTTGTTCGCGGGGGGTGTGATAACTTCGCTTTCATTACCCCGAGATAAGTAATGCTGCTTTAGGTGTAAAACATCGTGTGAGAAGTGGTGAAGTAGTGCTGTAGTGCTCTATGATGTTGCACAGACCGGATCCAATCCCATCGCGTGTTCCACAGAGCTACAAACCACCACCTCCAACGTCAGCATCAACATCAACACCTTCCCCGGATCTCCCTTAATCCTCGCTTACCTCTGACATTTCTTACACAGGAAGGAGACCTACCCCAAATGCCAATACTCCGCCGCTACGTTCGCGTCTCGAAATACTCGTACATCTCCTCGCTTCCTAACACGCGCTCGATGGGTGGGTTTATCTGATTCCCGAAGCGTCCTAGAAGCCCGTATCTTCCTCCCCAATCCGGCCGACCTACCATGGTTCACTCGGACCGAGGCTGTCGCACGCGTCTTTGACGAGATTAAGCATTTGGTCCTGCCTATGCTCGCGGAAGCGAAGTTGCGTACGGGTGCCGCCAGGGTGAAGGCTAAGGAGAAGCAGGTTGTTGTTGGTGGTATGCTCTGCTACTCTGCTACTTGCATAACATAACCGCGCCGCATCGTGTTCGGTTTGTTGGGCCACGTCAGTACTAATGAGGGATAGAGGACTTTGAAGCTTCGATTTATCTTACGCGCGCGGGATCCCTACACGCTATTCTCCGGAAGGACCGGAGTTTTAAAACCAGGAAGCCGATACAGGGGAACTCAACGAAACTTATCGATGCTGCTACATCCCCGCCGGACATTACCTCCGTAGAGGAGGATTGGGAGGACACGGTGGATCTAACAACAATCCCGGAGGCTCCGCACGAGGAACCGCTTTTCCTTCCTGGCCCCGACCTTGACGATGACTCAGACGACGAGTTTGTTCCACTTCCGGCAACGCAGAAACGATCTCGCCTTCCTCCTCCTCCTACTACTACTACTACTGGGGATGAAGGCGACGAGGATAAGAAACTTAAATTTACGACTGAATATGAGGGCTTTACTATCTACGACAAGGTGTTGTGTCTGGTTGTCACGCGTAAGCAGAAAAGGAAGGCTACCGAAAAGGCTGATAGAATTGGAGGAGATTTGATTGAAGGGTGGATAGCGATGAGCCAGGCTGTACGAGATGGCGATGGAGTAGACGAAGACGGCGACGGCGACGGAGATGGGCAGGGAGAGTAGAGTATCTGAAACCGGAGCTTTTTCTTCCACCCACCTGGGAAGGAGTGTGACAAGAGATCCTGTTCCTGCAGGGCTTATGAGATTTGGGATCCGAGACACGCGCCATTTTTTCAGGGGAGTCGTCTGTAGGCCAGGTTCTATGTATATCTAAAATCCTTACACCATTTTCTTTCCGTGGATGTTCCAATTATTCACGCAACGGTTTGAAACGTATTTCAGCTATTTATCTGACACGCCGTTGTGCAATCAATCGCCAGACTCAGCGAACCCCCCACGCCTTCCTTCGACCTTCCATCTTCCATCTTTCATCATTCATCATTCATCATTCATCATTCATCATTCATCATTCATACAATAATCACAAGAGATGGATCAACCTTCATGTAAATGTCTGATGAGTGCATAACGCAGGGTAAGTAAGTGGGTGGTGGCGGAGCCTGACCTACGGTGTACTCTACGTTAATCACCGGTACCCCTGAGGCTCAAATATTGGAGTGCATAGATTGTTGTATAGTACAGCGCGGGATACATGTGGAGGGCAACGTCCGATACGTATACCGGCCTCGGGAGGTACTCTATTGAGTAGAGTTTAGAAATTGTCCTATGATAGCCAAAGGTACCAAAATTTCAACACTCCGGCTTCATACTAGGTGCTCGTATTTCTCTGCGGTGTTTGCGTTACTAGAAATAGTGAGTGCTGTGTTTTCACAGATCTCATAACAAACGCTATGGAGCACCGGTGAACCGGAAGCGAACATCAATAACTGTGACCGATATCGCCCCCTGATCCATCACACCCGTGCTTTCCTTGCGACCGTTGTTGTTACCTTCCTCATCGCTTGGGGACTCCTCACCGATCTCTCAGAATAGTCGTCTTCGGTGCCTCCCTCTTTCCTTCCTTCGTTTCTTCCTCCCACCGATACACTCTCGATCGAACAATTCTATAGATCTACAGAAACCTACTCCATCCGCTATGAGCAACCTTTTAAGATATATCCGACATACTACCGGCCAATTTCAGGCTCTCATGGTCTACGAGTCCCACACACCAAAGCTAGATTGCTTCAGTCAATATATGACCACGATCTCAGTTGCGTGCTTCGAAGGATTGAAATACCATTGGGTTAGGGTTCCGAATTCGCCAATCTGCCTTTTGTTTTCGGAAATCCATCCGATCCCAGCAATGTACCACGGTAGATGTGAGCCACCGCTGGTGACCGACAGGCAAATATTTCCGGCCTTCGACGCGGGAGTTTTTATTTAAGATTGTAGGCTCGCGTGGGAGATCTCGACCTAAGGCTGTGATCGCACTGGTCTTCAAACTGTTGGGCAGGAAGATCAAGATACATGGGATTCGGGCGTTTTGGAAAAAGCGGCCGAAATTTTCAGGCGTTATCGTGAAACAGTGAGCATAGGTAAGCGATTTTCTAAGCAAAGAAATATCATAGTGTCAAAGAGTTCTCATCACCTGCGCTAAGCTCACCATCAGACGTTTACCGATGGCTACGATGGTATGATCTCTTGGAGGGATTATTGAGATTAGGTTTCTGCGAGTTTATTGGAGTCACGATGAGTTTGAGTGCAGAGCAGAGCCGAATTCAGTTCGTATATCCGCAAAATGAACCAGGTTTAGTTCAGATTCTCGCATTTTAAGTTAGACGTAGCATTCCGCCGGTAAATTATTACAGAATGCTCATTTTGGCGCTGAAATCTACGAATCAAAGCGGCGTCGAAGGTTTACTGGTAATAACGGCATCTTGTGCTTTTCTGAAGTTTAATACCGCGGCCGCATCACGATTATCCTTATCGCTACTTATGCCTCCCGAGTCTATTGGGATGAAGTCATCATACATATCAGTGCATGGGCGTTACATACATCTCCCCTGGCATATAGTTTATTCTATCTACTGCCCAGATCTCTTCAGGGACCAGGGAGGGGATAAACAAGCTTCGCGGTAGATTTTCTCCGATGTTTCATCTTGAGGTGGTTAGGCGTTAGGCACCTTGCCTTGGACCAGAGTGTTTAGTTTATGCCTGGAAAGAGTGCCGTGTCTTCTATGCATAGTTATATATGTGCCCATATTTTATTTAAGGATATGCCCTGCTCGGATCTTCCCCGATCCGCCCAACCTTCTGGAAACGCCCCCAATGACCAATCGATGGTTTATTGCCTTTAACGGTTTGTAAAAGTTCAGTGCATTAAAAACGACATCTCATCCCTCCTAAATCATCTTCCGGATGTATCTCGGCCCTACAACCGGTGGAAAGTTATGATTGTTTCTGGCCCTAGGTCCGTGTTTCCTGAAATATATCTCCTTAACCTTGAAATCCGTAGATATTTAGACAAACCTCGGGTGACAAACTTTCGAGTAAGGCAGTCGCCACCTCCCACCGGCAACGATATATTGCTGCCCTTCCTTACATCAGATTCAATGAAGGGAAGGATTACCCTAGTACAGCGGTAGTAGACAGGGTTCGAAAGAATCTTCACTATGTAGCTTCTAGGACAGTTGCCAGTGACATCTACAATCTCTAAGCTGAGACCGTTATGTCAATTGTGCATTCGTATTACATCTACCATGGATGTAAAAAATCCACAGGGTCAGTCCTCTTCGGCATTTCACAAAGCCAGTTTGACAACGGCAATTCCGGAGAAAATATGACAGCACCACACACCTGTCAAAAGCGTGATCAGCAGACCATATTATATTAGCAAACGGCCAGTTTGTATATATATCCCTCGAAACGCGGTTTTACGAAATGTTCTAAAAAAATTTGCTAAAAGACTCAACGCAAAGCTCGACTACAGCTGCTATGTGCGGAGCATCGAACAAGACGTCGATGACCGGAGAAGATGATGACAGCACAGCCCCGCAGCTCTAGTCAATTGGATCCGTAGACTGATTGGCAAACGGGCGAGTTGTATATTTATTATATATATATACCCCTCTTCCCTCTAAAGATGAGACGTTCAACCGGCCTGGTTGCGAATCTTTCATTCTAAAAGACTCAACGTATCGACCGAAACTGCTCTTGACATTTCCGACTGAGAAGCGGGGCTATTTAACGGTAGTGGGGCTAGACAATGGCATGGACGATAACAAGCTTAGACAGCCTTTTGAAATAAATAATAAGGTTCCATGTCAGCTAATGTGGTTCGCGGTACACTGGAAACGTGGCGGAAACACAGTGTGATACATGATATATCACGCTTGTTCTTGTGACTTTGCTGTCTTACTACATAACCCAGTACCCTTTCTCCTAAAACCAGCTCAGGTACGCGGGTTATGGTCTTGCAATCTTAAACCCCGGGGAAAAAGCGAAGCAGAAGTGGGTAAAGTTGAAGCTGTAGACTAAGAAACTGTATTTGTTCCGGGCGAACAGGAATAGTGAAATGCAAGTAGGGTTACGTTTGGGACAGAATGCCAAACTTATCGAGCAGTATCTCCGTCGTTCTACATCGTTTGACTAACATGATTGAAGCACAATGGAACTGTCGCGCGTGATTCGGGTAGCAAGAGATCTAGAGAAGTGTGGGAAACAGCGATTCCAGGTTAGATTGAAAAGCATACTAGCGGATTGTGGAAGGTCATTCAATTTTCTTGTCACAGGTACTGTTTGTTGCAAGTCGGTTTTGAAAGTCACTTCACTCTTTTCCTTCCCTCACGTTTTTATTCGCTGCAGCACCAACGTTCTGCACCATCAACACAACGATCCCACCACGTCAAGTACAATGTTAACGACCCGAAATTCGCAATATGCATTTAGGCCTCGTCGACCCATGACATTCAATGAAGTCTCGCTGATAGTCCGGAGACGTCTTTTACTAGGGTGTATATGTGTGCCTAGGTAGGCATATACATGTCTCCTCAATGATCGCTAGTACCTAGCCTCATTAAGGTAGTGTTAGACTAAAGGGCAATCTGAAGACAAAAAACGGCATTGAATGAAAAGATAAAAGTCTCAGATACTCAAATATTCGCAAGCCCATTTTAGCACACCGATTGATATCCCTTGGCAAAGTTGCATCATCGGTCATATGCCGTCACTCATGGAGTCCCAGGATATCTTGTTGCGTAATAGACCGTTAGCCTTTGTAAGGCTTACTGGGCTGTGGAGCTTATGGTATTCATACGGGTTGATGGTATTCAGCCGTGTCTATACATAGATGAGTGCGTACGTATGCGCACATAGACTACCGTATATATATGGCCTTTGTAGCCTCTTCAAATAGAATAATTATCACATTCAACATATCTCGCGGCTCTGTAAAATTGTCGTGGGATATCTCGTCCCACAGCTGCAGAAGTCTCCTCCTGCCTGTACTCGAAGACTTCTAGTCCTGCCTGGGACATCTCATCTCAAGGACAACACTAGAACAGACGCTCACGTGTCCAATTCTGTCTTCGACACTAGATGAACCAGCTGAAAGAGCTCTATACTGAGATCTTCTAGGTGGCCGGAACGAAATTTACAATTGGGATAGTGACGGAACCCCGGTAAAGGGCTTGTAGTGGGTGATAGGAAGCAAGCGGTTGAGCGTCTTGACCGCATCACGACTTTGCCGGTGATGAAGCCGAAGCTCAATGCTTGTTTGCTTTATTTTAACCATGCTGAATTCACTATATCTAGAGTATGGCAGAGCCCGTTCCCCTCCCCCTCCAGATGACCGGCTAGATGGGGAAGATCCCCTTCCGCTACCCTTCTTCCCTGAAGCTCAATGCTGCGCGGTAATCGCTGAGGTCCGCTCGGACAGCATACAGGTTTACACTTTGAGGGATGTAGACGAAACCCATGAACCCGTGCTCAAGCACTTGCTTGTGACCAAGAATTCAGGTAAGAAACAATTCCAGGATCAGATCCCCTTGCCGCGCAAAGTTGCCGAGTCAACAGTTAAGGGATGATTGGTTGATAACGTATATCTGGCAGTGCGTCTATAAAGCTCTGAATTCTGACCAAGCTGCGCTGACTAAATCCAATGGCCTCTTATCCAACACTGAACATGTTAAGGGGAAGAAGGGGATCTCCCCACCTAGCCGATTATTTAGAGGGGGAGGGGAAGTAGGCACTGTCATACTATAGATAGAGTGAATACAGTATGATTAAAACAAAAAACAAAAAACCACTGAGCATGCCTTTACACTGCAAAGTCTGCCGCGATTTTGTATCAGCAGCTGATTATGGTAAACGCGACGCTATGATGGAAGTGAAGAGGTTCGTCTGTCTTCAATGCAAGCAGAAGATCCTTAAGCGTATATAGGTCACTCACTATTCATGCAGAATCTTCTACTCGCCTTTAAGGAAGACTAGAAGTTGGAGCAGCAACTAAAATTGGCTTATACAAGAGGGTGTGGCACAACATTCGTCCATCGTTCCAACACTATTCAGAGTCCGTTATGAATAAAGAGGTCGGCGTGGAATTTGGATTGGATGCAAACAGTCATTTGTGCTGGATAAAGGATCCACCGTGAGGTTTCGCCGGCTTATTGGAAAGTTATTTGATTCGCTATTATATTTGCTTGATAGGCTACCGGGGCGTACAGACAAGAAGCGGAATAAGGCTGAGCGCAATGCTGCGTATGCAGATGACCAGGACAAGCTCTTTCGTGTTGTCAGGTTGATGGATATCCTTGCGGACTTGGTATTCAGAAGCCTCATATTTAACGGCACATGTGCCATATTGCAATCAGCGACTGGATAAGAGAAATGCCAGACAGCGATGCTAAGCCGTTAATTAGGGTACTATCCCTTCACCGGGAAAAATGACCTTGCGCGACGCGCAGCTCATAGAAAAGCTGTTCGGACGGTATTCCATAGGAAATTCGATGCGTGGCACTATGATGTCTTATGGACCTGCGCATTGACTAGATAACTATGGTACACGAGAAAAAATCTGTGCTAGATATTGTACTGTGTTCAATGCTCCCCAGATACACTTAACTCCCAGTTTCTAAGTACACTCGATTCCATGCTCCTAGGTGCACTCGACTCCCAGCTTCCAAGCGCACAAGACATCTAGCTCCTTAGCGTACTCGATTCTATGCACCCAAGCGCACTCGACTCCTAGCTCTCAAGCGTATGGAGTCGAGTGTACCTGAATACACAGACCAGCGGAGTAGCAAGTGGGAATTGGCACCTGGCAGGTAGCCGAAATCATGACGTTAGTCGATCTATTGGTGTGAGCCTTATCTCCAGATGCAGCCAGCGCGATGTGATCTCACGATATCTCATGGCTATGGTTTACAATTTCAGCTATCTCTCCGGCAATAGTGAACAATTAGATATTGGGGAGAGCAGATCTCCGACTCAGTTTTTCCAGCGGAATCTGTAGTCCGATTCCCGTTGAATTTGACGTATGTATACGCACACAGGCACATTCGGGCTGCTCATGCTAGTCAACTCTTGTGCTGGTGATGGGTAATGAGGTGATGGTGATCAGTGTCGACACTTAGGCGAGTGGGTTGACGACGTCAAAGCTTCCCAGACCTTCCCACCGGGCCAAAGCTTCCATCACTGGCGGTTCAAAGCTTCCGTCACTGATAGCCCAAAGCTTTCCGTGGAAAAAGCTATCCACCCTGAAGCGTCCTCTCGGGCGGGCTCTCAAGTGTGCTTTCAATGATAATATCGATATATAGTGTACGTACTAGCAGAAGCCTATCGGCAGTAAAGGCTTGCATAGGTCCACAGGAAGCTTGTTATGAGCTGCGCGTGTGGGCATAGTGCAGTCTATAGTTGATTTGCACTTTCGCTGATGTTTCCGGAGAAGAATGGTCATAATGGATACTGGGGCTTCTTTAGGACGTACAAGACGATCTCGAAGATCAAGATATACTGTAATCAAGAATTATAGTCGAAACGCCACCTGTTCATTCCCTCGTGAAGTGGATGGGGCTGGTAGCTTAGTAGACAGTGGACAGAGTCCGTGAAAGATCTAGCGAAAGGAGCGTCGGAGATATCAGGTTTACGATCATCCCAGTGCCCAGCCCAATCAAACCAAAGAAACAATCCACTCTGGAGAGCCTTTTTCGACACGCATTCCCAAACTTCGACCAGGTATCGTAGCTTAAGCTTCAATGCATAACACAGGAAAAGAAATCATTGTCGAAGATTGAGAGCACCGGTTGGTCAAAATTGAGAGCCAAGAATTGGGAACATTGGGAGAATGACTTTGTGGGTAAATATCATTGTAAATGCACCCTCGCCTGTCTTTAGTGATGTAGTGACGAGTCTACCACCCAAATGCCAACCAAATTTCAAGGAGCTTGTTGCCGGCATTAAGGTATGTAGTGACACCTTTTTGCAGCGAGACTGATGCTTGCTGACTTTAAGAACGCGCTTCCAGTCATGGGAATCTTCAAGAGATGCTGCTACTTGTGCGATCTCTTGCTCCCAACAACTATCCACGCTTAGTCACCGTGGAGCTACAGACAAGTATTCGCTTGGGTATTTCCTGCTTGGGATATCCCTGAAGAGATACAGGAGAGCATCTAGAGAAACTTGAACATCTTACGGGGGGGGGAGACAATTGGGGCAGATGGTGCGTGTTCGTGAGGAGGCATTAGAGCAGGCGGGAGCTACGGAGTGAGAAATCGGAACACTAAGACAGGCTTTTCGAGGCAAAGTGTGCAAGCTCTTTTACCGATTATATAACATATTGCTTCTAGTAGGCATGTCTTTCTACCTATTCGGCTTTTTCATTATTCTGACAGACAAAACAGCAACTGTTCGTTGCGACGACAATCATGGTATTACATTTAACATCAGGAGTTTCAACTGTGTGCACTACATTAGAGGACATGGGATGTAAAAAGGTGGATTTGTATGCGGGTTCAACACGCGGGTTTTGTATCTTTTGGAACGGTTACTTGATGGCAGACCAATGCCGGGGCCTTGTTAAGCTGTACTAAGTACATGTAACATAATGTGAGCTGCAGCTTGTACTTCTTATCCCACTATGATATTTTTCGATCTAAAAACAAGCTAGGTGTGGACACGCTGCACTTGCCTGAAAGCTCGATTGATCACTGAATGTTACTAAATATACTTTCGTAGTTTCGTTTTGTCTACCCGACAGTGTAGATCCTTTTCACCCATGTTAAAGTCTGAGTGCTTTGATTAGCCAATATGAAATTATAACTGCATCTTTTATCCATCCGTGATGGAAAGTCATTGGTACACCTAACCCTCAACCCACAACAGTCCATGTGCCGTTACCCAGCAATTGTGCAGACAATGGGAGAGGCCTACCGATGAACAGCAATGCTAAGCCCACACGAGCTTTATATAGAATGCGAAACGGGAGAGATGCGCCACCCGAGGCGGTAGGAATGCTGACTCAGCGACTTCCAGAATACGGATGCGATACCCTGTTTGGGACTCTGGAAACTCAGCGGTAGGTGGGATATAGACTCCACGATTTGACATAATGAAGGCATGCTATAGATTGGTTTCTATGAGCTCAGTATTTTGGTACACAGGCGATTTGTATTATATACATAAGGCTAGTATGATGATGGGACGTTGAGTTGTGATTAAGTTTTCAATGCCAGGCACATGGCGTTCGATGCGGGCGTCTAATTCATTTAACCCGTATAATACCGGTAATAAGGCAATCAACTTTTGTCTCAAGAAAACAACATTCATTCGGTTAAATATACCCATACGAAAATGGTTTCGAAGGGCGCACTTGCTGCATCCAATATGCGGATCGCCCCATTTATGTGTGTAGATGGGGCTCTCTATCTATAGGGCTTCATCTCTACATTTGGGACAATTACGCGCAATAAATTGACTTACTATCGGAGTGAGACTACGTTTTCGTACTGATTGGTAGTCGAGGTTATCAGGCTGCAGCAACTGACAACATCATAATAAGTGCTCGTGTTTTTCACGTCCCAATGAAATACCGTTACACCCGTTTGATATGCAGTGTAGGGGGTTTCTTATTGCGTAGAATATCGCCCTAAGGTGGCGTTGGTGGTCAGCAACGGAGCTGACAAGTATCCTGACCAGGGTATTCTCAGGCGGAGTATAAAAACCACATGTTCTGCTGATGTACGGTACCACGATGCAGCATCATGACCAGTCAACCACCACCACCTAGCATCGAGAGTTCCACGCCGGACGAGCACAGATTCTGCATCATTGTCGGAGCAGGCATTAGTGGCATCATTCACGCGGCAGAAATCCTACGTAAAAAAATCCTGCCATACGAAGAATTTGAGATTTTGGACCGAAGCGATGGTTTTGGAGGTGTTTGGTGGAACAACACATATCCAGGAGCCGCGTGCGATATTATGAGTCATATATACCAACTCAGCTGGTGCCGGAATCCGGGTGGGTTGAATATCCGAGAATTTCTAGATGTTTATTATATTGACGGGACGGAGTTTCCCAGATTGGTCGCAACGGTTTGCAAGCCAGAAAGAGATACAGCAGTATTGGGATGGTATTGCGAGAGATAAATTTCATCTCGAGAGGTCCACGACGTTCAACACAAACGTGGAAAAGGCTATCTGGAATGAAAACGATATGCTCTGGGTTGTCGAAACCATAGACACAAAAACTGGCCAACAAAAGACCTGGACTTGCAACGTGGTAAGTTACTTACCCTCTACGAATAATTGTGAGGAAGTCGTATTGATTCCTCCGAAACCAGCTCGTCAGCTGTGTGGGGATCTTCAACTACCCAAAGAAGGCCGACATCTCAGGGATCGACGACTTCAAACGTCCGGCCTGGCATACGCTGGATTGGCCGGCTGACGCCGATCTCAAGGGGAAATGTGTGGGGATAATCGGTACCGGCCCATCGGCCGCGCAAATCATTCCCGAGATCCAAAACGATGTATCTTCATTGGTCGTCTTCCAGCGGAGTACGACGCATTGTCTTCCGAGGAAGAACTGGAACTTTTCGGCTGTAACTAGGTGGATCTTTAGGAACATCCCGTTTGCACTCACGATCTATGCACTTGGTCTTAGACGGCTTGTAAATTCTTGTCGATGGATAAGTATGTAGACGCATTGCTAACGAAATACGCCAGAACGAATCCGTGGTTTATCGAATCTTTCAAGAAGGATCATGGCTCCGGAATAAAGTACATCAACTATGTCGAGAACATATCACAGCGCAAGTTAAAAGCGAGCAGCTTCGACAGAAGCTCGAATGCAAGGATCCTTTCGGCTGCAAACGGCCGCTGGTGCTGGATAACTACTTCACATCACTCGAGGCGCCCAATGTTGAGCTTCTGACTGATCCTGTCATTGGGCTGAGCGAGACGGGGATCCGGTCCCGTTCCAAAGAAACCGGCAAAGAGGAGGAGAGAGAAATTGACGTTCTGATTTGGGGGACGGGTTGGTCATAAACTATTTCCACCCAAGGACGGTTCTGACACTGTTGCAGGATACAAATTGGTGGGAAATGCCTTCCTCTTTCCTATGTATGGGCGCGGGGGGGTATCGTTTCCAGAGCACATTGGATTAGACGGATACTCGCTCTACGGTTAGTTTAACTCACTCTTTCTGCTTCTCCCACCTGATATCACTCATTCATACATAACAGGAGTCGCCGTCGACGAGTTCCCAAATCTTCTAACCGTCTTTGGCCCCAATTCCGGGTCGTTGTGGGGTAGCGTTGTGGGGATCATTGAACACCAGGCGCTGTACAACATTCAGGTGATCAAACACCTGCTGGAGATAAACCGCGGCAGTTTCCGGCGCGCGGTGATGCCTCGACGGGACGTTATTGTAAACTGGGTTGAGTCGTTGCGGCCAGCGCAGGCAAAACTTCCTGCTACTGATCCAAATTGCGTAACTTACTACAAGGCTCGTGTACCCCCTACACCCGGCTGAATTAAGTGCTGACTGGTATCATAGAACGCGAAAGGCATAGTTTCTATGTGGCCCTACGAGACAACTAAGTATCTGCAGTTGGTTCGGAAGCCGGATTTTGTGACGAACTATGTGATGTTGTCGATACGGCCGGGAATGAAGGAGGTAAGGATCACGGATTGTGATTAAGCGCTGTGATTTCTTCTGCTAGAATATCCCGAGAGGAAGTTCGTAGTGTACCTTCAGTCACTCAAACCAATTCAGCTAAATCTATAAATTTCTTACCGTCCCCAGGTTCAGGATGCTTGTGTATGCGGCAGTATGCCTCTCATTAAAGAACCGCTGTTCTTCTGCAGGATAAATGTGATATTGGTGTATAGAATGTCGCGCCGGGGGTATTAATGTCGAATTCAAAGAACCTAGCTCGAATGAAACTCGCACTCCACATGTTGATTTCCTAAGTTCTTTCGCAGTGTTGCTACAAGACACGACACGATGCCCTAAAGCTTATCCTCATCAGAGTCGGATATTGGCAATGACATCAGCCTCAGATACACCCTATACTCAATCAATTCGTCCCTCGATACAGTTGTATCAACTCCTCATTCTTACAGGCCATGTCGGGAAAACTTGGGCCAAGACTACACCCTTCATCTAGCGGGAGATACTCAAAAATTTCTCATGCAGCCCCCCTTCTGGGCGCATTTCTTTGCCTCCTTTAGATATGTTAGCATTTCGATGAATACCGGCCACCTAGTCAATTCCTAAAGAGTACTCACAATACATGACCCATGAGAGAAGGAGAAAGGGTGGGAGGGGTGGGACATTACATCAGGTCTCGCAGCAGTAAAGTCTTCCCTACCGCGTCGTAGTAGCACCGTTTCCGTGTCTTCACTCTCGTCGAGTTCTCGAACCCAGATCGATTGCACATAACTAGCGAGCTGCGGGTCTGCTGTGAAGCGATCGAGCAAGTCCAGCACCGGCGCAGTACGTGAATCAATATAGAGCCATACGTCACGGTACAGAAACGGTATGACGATCTGATGGAGGGATTTATTGGTGCGGGAGATGGTCGCAAGCGCGGCCGTACACACTCGGAGAGAGGACTCGGCGAATAGCTGGGACGGTTACATTTAGATCAAGTGCACGGAAAGTTCTGATAGAAAAAGTGCTTACATCTTCTAAGATTTGGAGCTGGAGCTCTGGACAAAGGGCTTCAAGGTGGTCCTGATGGGTGGTGGTCTTGCAGGACTTGTTGGGTGGACCGCTTTTATACCGTTAATTACCACATACGCGCAGCTACTACTCGGCAGCTTTTGTCCTGGAAATACGAGTCATTGTAGACGCCCTGGCTAGTTTTATGGCCCCCATTCTTTTGCGATTCGCTTACTCAGAGGTGGGCATAAGAGAAAGAAGACATTGGACCGTCGTTGGGGCTTCTATTGGATAAGGAACGGTAATAGAGCGGTATAATGTTTCTGGGCAGTTAATTCCAAGTGCAATAGTCCACTGACTGCCGCGTCTAATGACATGACGGTACGGTATGGAGCAGGCGCAGAGGCCGACTCAGGTGCGGGGGGCGGCGGCGGTGGGATTTATATCCGTTCTCTTCTTCTTTTCCTTTCTTGTCCTTTCCTTTTCTTCTTTTCATTTCTGTTCTATCTCTCAATTCTCAACTTTCACTTTCATTTGTCAGCGGGGATGCAGGGTAGCGGGGGGAGCTCCGCCATCTAGCCGGCTCGCCCGGAGGCGGAGGGGGTATTAGGTCCTGTCATACTCTAATTAGAGTGCATACAGTATGAATAAACAACAAACAACAACTGCCGCGTCTAAAATCGCTGTATATACCCCAATATTTCACTCCTGTCAACACCTCAGAGACTCAAAGCAGCTAGAGTACACTAAGTGTGGTCTTCGAAGTGACTACACCTCAACCTCGAACGCTAGTATAACTACTAGTATTACACACGAGAGGATTTGGCCACAGGACTACTAGCAGGTGACTGCAAGACAGAATCCGTGTCCCTCCGCTGGTCTCACCTCGAGAAGGTCGAGTTTATAAGTGATCGCCTATGAGGTCACAAAGTACTTACTTTTGGTAGCTACCGGATCAAGGTTTGCGTCCAACGTCTGCCCCTTCATTGTTCATCATGGCTACTTTAAGTAGCAATGTACTCTGCATGATCACGGCTAAAATCCATCGAATTAACAAGATGTTTAGCTAGCTGGCTGAGCTGGAGCTAGAAACACCATGCAGCCAGGACGCAGGTTCGAAACCTGTAGTGCTTAATAGGTGCTATAAACACCACGGTCCCATGCTTGAAAACTGTAGTTACTGTTAGAAGCATCCGTCAGTGGGTTCGAAACCTGCCGTGCCCAACCGGTACTGTAAACATCAGATCACAGATTCTAAACCTGCGGTTATCCCTTTTGCCATTGCACCTGCTCTTCCCCTCACCCCACATAGTAAATTATATAATAGCTGCTAGTCTTCAAGACTCCAGTGAGACCGCGAGACGAGACATCCTGGGTTTCTCATGCCAGTCTCGTCTTGTCGGACCCCAAAGAAACAAAGACCCCACAAAAAAATCCCGCGGCATTTTCCGTTTAAATGGCCGGCCCCCCTCCCCCCTGTTTTTTCTGTACGATTTTACATCGTGTTGTATCTGTCCTTCGATATCAATCTGGCTGATGATCAATATCCTCGCCGCCCCAGAGTGAAGCCTATTTTTTACTGTCCTTAGGGATGGGTGGTGATGATCTTGACTTGAATTCCCACATGTCCTCTTCGGAGGACGAGAGCAAGGGTTGGTGGCAATGGAGGTCTGGCAGGTTCTGATATTATGCTTTTCGTTTATTACTAGGCTGCAAGCGTGGTGTAGAAGAAATTTCACACTATATACTAACTAGCAGAATTCAGTGTTTATACACATGAATTAGGAATTTTGGAACTTGATGCGCATCAGATACTGGATTTTGCAATTTTATTTTGATGCATGATTTAGGAAATTCAGTATTTAATGGTGCACATCAGGTTCCAAACGTCCTTATTCACGTACATCAGCATCAAATCCCACAAGTTCATGCATAACATTGTCAGCAATATATGACATCATGCTACAATATTGTTAAATTCACAATATTGTGCATGGAATTGGTGGAATTAGGTGTTGGTGCACATGAATTTACCCAATTCCGCTAATTCCATGTACAACATCGTGAAATGGTATTTTGACCACTTTATACCGCCATATGGTACTGTAAACACCAGGCGCTCTAAACGCCTGTGCGGGCTCGAAACCTGCAGTGATTGGGGCTTTTTTGCTACCCCGTGCCACACGCTACGGTTGTTGCTTTGGAATTTACTTGGTATAGAAGCAATTGAGTAAGGAAATAATGTATCTTTGCGGAGATGCCGTAGATGAGTCTGGGATTTCCATCATATTCCGGAGGCTTGTAGGGTTCTCGGGTCAATCTACCTCCACGTCCGCTCCGTCATCCAGTACTGCAGCGCATATATCGATCCTCCTCTAAGACCAATGTTATTGTTTTGTTACACAAACTCTACTCTACCTTCTATGGCGTCGTGCACATCAACTGCAGAATGATGTGATGTGCAACGTCATGACTAGGACAACGAAATTGAGTTGACTGTCCCCGGATATCAACATCAGCGGGCCGGCCATACAAAGCACTGGTATTAATGACGACAATGTGTGCATCGGAGACTGAATAACCCCCCCACCACACATGCTGTAAAACCTCAAATTTTAGGTTTACTCCCAACGAAAAGCCTGAACCCGAGTCCCGGAGTTCTGGTCTGGCAGTTCAGCTAATTGTTGCGTAGCGCAAGTCATGTCTACCACCACTTGCCATACCCGGATCCTAATCCGCCAACAAACGAGACCCAGCTGTCTGGTTCGGTGTGACAGTGTTCACGGTCTGCCTTGCTTACCGGAGAGATCTATAGCTTTTTGCGAAAAAAGGGGGACGGATTGGTGTGAGGTACGGGAGACAGTTTTGACAGCCTTCGTGCGCATGATACTTCCTGCAAGTTTTGAGCTCAAGCCGGAGAATAAGTCTGTGGAATGAAAATGACGTGCTGTCGTTCTCGTAGTGCGATATCTAGCAGCTCACAGAAACCTCATCAGTCACGAAATAGCAGTGCATTATTAGTATTAAACACTAATCCCAGAAGCCTAACCTTCTCCTCTACACATATATTAACCCTGGAAGCCTAATCACCTCCTCTATGCATCCATTAATCCCACCGGCTCAACCCTACGCATCCATTACCCAGTTCCAGCACAAATCAACACAATCCCCTCTTCACATACACAACATCATCCAACACAAATCCCGGACTAAACTCACCGGGCTTTGGAACCCCCTTCACCCCCTCCTCCTCCGCCTCAATCCCCACTCTCGCCAGCCCCTTCCACCCCTTCCCTGAAAACGCCACAAACACCGCCCCCCCTCCTCCAAACGCATTCCTCACCACCATCGTCTTTTGTGTGGCCGGACTCTCCTCCCCAAGACGGAACCCCACAATCTTAACCCTCAGCAATGGCTTTTGCCGTGCGGTGGTAGTCAGCGCCGTGATATTGAGTGACACTAGGTCGAACGTGAAGGAGTCGGCGGAGAAGGAGGTCATCCAGTGGAAACTAGAGAGTAGGCCGTTGGGAGCGGAGGTGACGCCTTTGTGGTAGGGTATCGGGTCGGTGAGGGATGAGGGGAGGTCAATGATGTACCAGTCTACGGAGCCAGGGAAGGAGAAGCCGTGGTAGGTTGAGATGAAGCCGGGCGGGGCGTCATCGAACTAGTGGGTTTGTTAGTGTGAGAGGGAGAGGGGAGGGGGGAGGTACGTTGAGAATGCCGCGGCTTGCGATGGGGCAGAGGTGGGGGGGATTCTTTTGGGGTAGCGGAGTTGCGAGGGCACATAGGCAGATGTAGCAAAGCACTATTATCCACTGCATGGCTGATGGCGGCGGAAAGGGGATAATATTAAGATGCGGAATAGGTTTGAGGCGGGGAGGCTCGTGGCTGTTTGGAAATGTCTCGACCATTGCCAGTCTGCGTTTCAATTGTCTCTTATACTTGCGCAGCGAAGAATACCCCAGCTAGGACGTACATACCGTGAGGATTGAAGTTCTACGCCTCCCCAATTAGCGAACTATGCAAGTTCCCCCCATCCCCGTGTACCAACTTATAAAGACAACACTCCCTCTTGACGACCATCACTCGCCGAAAAGGCCCGCTTAGGGGAGGAGAGAAGGCTCAATCTCTCTAAAGGTGGGCTTCCAGTCGCACCTCCGGCGGGCATGCACATCCACTGCCAACCAGCACAAGGGCAGTTGTTGCTGATACGAGAGCCGGAATAAATCTGTGCATGCACATGTGCATGGTGTCACTCTGTGGGAAGCCGCTCGAAATGTGCTTTACGTATTTGTGTGCCTGCACTTGAACACGGGGAGCATGCATGACACCTGAACTGTTGATGTGTGTACCTATTTCACCCCGGTGCGTGGGTGACCGCCACATCGCCGTACTTATCCTCTACGACGCTGGGCTAAGCTTTTAACCCAGGGTAGAGTGCGTATAGGCGTTGGCCCGAGGTCTATGAAGAGAGAGCCTTGGACCCGCTGTGGGTTCACTATATGAATTTTGGCCCCGGGTTTTGGCAGTTAGACCGCGCAACGGGGAGGCGATGTAGATTCCCGAAGCGAGTAGCAAAAATGATATCACTGCAGATTTTGAACCTGCGCCCAGCGTTTACAGCGCCTGATGTCTGTAACACCATGAGTGGATCAGAGAAGATTTCAACCCCAAACCTAGCGTTTACAGCACCTGGTGTTTAGAGCACCAAGAGTGGTTACCACAGGTTTTTAACCCCGGATATAACATATAGAATATAGAGCATCTGGTACCACCTGATGTTTACAGCACCAAGAGTGATTTCTCCAGGTTTCGAACCCGAATGGGGCGTTTACAGCGCCACCACCACCTAAGCTAAGGGATAAGCTCTTGCGTGTTCGATGTTCTATAGAATCTTGATGCTAAGTACCGTATAAACTGAGATCGCCGCGTCAGAAGTGCTCGTGCACAAGGTCAAAGTAAGGCGGTGGCCATTCTATTCTCGAGTGTCAGCAGATGGCGGTTGTAAGACTAGATTATTGTAGATCTCCCTCCCTTCACTGTAAGTTCGCTCTACTAAGTAAAGCTTTATAACTAGATGGTCTTGTTTGGTCCTAATCTCCCAATAAACAAGAAGTGATATCTAGCATAGCTGGCAGTATAAATGCCGAGTGCTGTAAACGCCCGGTGCTGAAAACACCAAGGTTCGAAACCTGCCCTTATTCTTTTGCTCTCGCGTCATAGCTGTAGTATCCGGACAGTGAGTAGTTGAAAGGAAATAAATATGGCAATCGGTCTACTCGAGTAGGAGAGCTCCAGCGGACTAAATGACTTCATTCATTCTTACACATACTTACTTAAGTAGGCACAGTAACAGTCCCGGCACGCCGGATAAACAGCAAAATCACAGGTTTTGAACCTAGCGTTTACAGCACTTTAGTGCTTCTGGTGATTACAGCACCAAGAGTGATCACTTCAGGTTTGGAGCCTGGACCTAGTGTTTGTAGCACCTGGTGTTTAGAGCACCGAGAGGGTTGAACCTGGATCTAGCGCTTACAGCGCCCGGTGTTTACAGCACCAAGGAGGATCACTGCAGGTTTCGAACCCGCACCCAACGTTACAGTGCCGGGTGTTTACGGCACCCTGACACTTAAGCTAAGAGATAAGCTCTTGTGTATTCGGTGTTTCTGTAGGACCTTAGTAATTAAATGGTATATCAAATACCGTATAAACTGAAGTACATTCTCGCGTCGGGCTGTCATCCTGGATGGGTAGGGTTCTAACTATACCTATCTAATAAGTGACCCTGAGAGGAAAAAGGATGTATCTTCTTCATGTCTAAAAAGATAGGGGACAGGTTTTGAACCTTCGTGTTTTCAGCACTGGTGTTTACAGCACAATGGACTGCTAACTAAGCTTGGCGTCAGTTCTTGTTTATTGTAGCATTCAAGCTGTAGAGAGCGAGCCCGAAGAACCAGGAGGAAACCTATGGTAATTCGCTCCCATAATTACCACCAAAAAGTAGCATAGCCATGGTCTTATTCACCAGTATATCTGGGTTCATAGCCCTGCCGCGAGTAGTACCCGGGCGAGTAAGACTGCGGCTACACTCAGTGGCGACGAATGATTGAAGACAAACATGTTAACAAGTATGAAATCGATGTGGGATCTATAGTTCAAGTAGACTAAACGATTTATATATAGAGGAAGCACTTGTTCCGAGTACAGCGAGCAAAAGAGAGCAAAAGAATAACACTACAGGTTTCGAACCCTCACCCAGTGTTTACAGCACCAAGAGTAATTACTACAGGTTTCGAACCTGTACCTAGCGTTTGCAGCGCATAATGTTTAGAGCACCCGGTGTTTACGGCACCATCTTCTGTCACCTGAGCTAAGGGATATGGTTTTGTATATTCGATGGTTCTATAGGACCATGGTGGTTAGACGGGATATCAAATATTGTACTCGCGTCAGGCCTTTCATACCCGGTCGAGTAGGATTCCGACTATTCAACCAAGTAGTAATCCTGAGGTAAGAAAGGTACCTTCCCATGTCTAAGTGGGCAAAAGAATGGGGATAAAGGTTTCGAGCCTTGGATGGTGTTTACAGCACCGGTTTTTGAAGCACCATACTATGTAAGCTTAGCCAGGCAGCTCTTGCTCCTTGGAAGATTTGAACCCTGATCGGTAACGAGGGTTGATGCCCTAAACCATCGTCACTATAAAAACCCCCCAGAGCGTCCCGCTCTCAGCAAACAGTTTTTCCACCACTTATAGCCCCTCGGGGCGTGGCATGTCTCCATCACATCTCCATCGCTGCCACAACTGTCTTCCTCCAGCCAACTAGCATCCAGGATGAAGAGGCAGCATCGAAATTCAAGATCATCTAACTAACCCGCTGTAAGCAAGCAAACCAGTGTTTCAAAATGGCCAGTCCAACCGCCGGTCTCTTCCTCTTCCTCTCTCCTTCTTTTGATTCACATTGCTTATCCTATACACCAGCACAACATGACATTCCTATTCGATAACTACACCACCACGAACGACGAGGGTCCATTTATTCCAGGGCTCTCCAGGAACCTTAAGTTGCTGCCACGTCCTACTGATTCTCCTTGGCAAGCAACACCATTGGAGGAGGTGGTTCATGGAAAGGGGAAGAAGGGGCTCCCTCATCTAGCCGGTCATCCGGAGGGGGAGGGTAATCGGGCACTGCCATACTCTAGATAGAGTGAATGCAGTATGATTAAACAAAAAAAGGTGGTTCATAGAGCTGTTTCAAAGCAACCGGGTAAGTTGATGAAATGATCCCTCAATGGTAGTGTCATTTTACTCATTGGAATCATTTAAGGCAGTCGATCCCCACAGCAAACTAGCCTTGTGGGTCACCTCAGGCTCGCCACACCAGCAAACCAGTAACCTAAGATCAAGAATAAGGTGCTCCAGTCACCAGGAGGAGGTTGGCTACCTTCCAGATCCCTTTGAGCCACTAGGTCACTCTTTTTATGCTAGTGTACCCGGGAGTAGTGAGTTGTATTCCTTCCCCCACCCGCTGCTTACAAGTGCCAACTCGCTGCGTATGTAGCCGATACACAAACCACCCGAAGGGGATGAGGGTAGTGGTGGGGTTCGCAACTTTACTTTATTTTCACTTTATGTTTTCATTAGAGCGAAAGGAATTTATGGGAATATGTATGTCATAGCCGCAAGCGGCTGAATACAGAATGATTACAACAAACAAACAAACCACCCGGGAAAATTCAAACCCATCCATATCTTCAAAACTTTTTCTCAAACGACCAAGATCTTCCAACATGTTTCAACCCTTAGAATCAAACCAGAACCAGAAGCGATATCTTTTTATCTCAACCAAAATGTCTCGCCATCAATTTTCATTTCATTTCCTTCGCTACGGTAGCCATGCCTAATATGGGGTTAAAGTGAAAGTGATAGAATATGCTAGCTTTTGGAAGGGGTTCAACCGGCATGGAGCTTTATTCGATACCATATCGATATCGCCTCCTACATACAACTCAAACCCCCGGCATAAGTCGAAAGGCAGCGGTGCCTCCGTCTTGAGATTACTACCGGTCAATTCATAGGAGTCTTGATTCAGTGCAGGATGGCCACTGGGTCGATTCAAGAGATACCAGGCTGTAGATACCTTCTAGGACTGCTATGATTGTGGGCGGGATCCTAAATAGTCAGAAGCACTACGCCATGGTACCAACAAGATTTTCCACCAGCTATTACGCATGCTATATTCCCTTCTATGCGACCAGACCCGACATCACCACCAAGTTTGGTAACCTTAAACATAATCCTCGGACTGGAAATACCCCTATAATACGCTGCGCAACATGAACGTGGAGCGTTTGCCAAACTGACCTTGGAAGTTGCAAAACGAGATTACAATGACAAAGTACACCATGGATAGCTAGGGCAGGGTATACATCACTGCGCGAGAAGTTCATCCTCGCATTCATTGACCACCCGAAGTACTGTTGAGCCTTAATGAGCAGCCGAGTATGAGAAAACGCTTCATAGAGATTATACAGGAATGGTTCGATGTGCACGACTATTAAGATCTATTAGTAGTGTAGTCCTACTGACAGCAGAAAGAGATGTTCTGAAAGAGCCACAACGCTTGTGGGCGGGATCCTAAATAGTCAAAGCACTACCCACCATTTAATCAAGCAAAAGAACGACCGAAGGATACTACTCGAGCGTCTGCGAACATTACATTCGAATACTCACTCAAGACTTTCTTCCAGGATATGCGATCCTTTGTCGTGATTGAACACATTATGCGTAATGTCGCTATCTGATTCCTTAAGGACTTCGTCACGGCCTCCTCGAGTTTAAAGATGAATTCGCGCAATCACACAATTCGAATGGCTTTCCAAGAGGGAGCCATGCTTGGGGATCTGCAGAAAACGATAGACTGGAAGCGCGGAAATGTGGTGAACCGTGAAAAGCTTGGTGAAGACGAATATTTCCACCAACGTTACTATGAAGTGTGAATTTGAGTGCTCATATAAGTGAAGGCCAGGAAGTTACAAAGTGACAGTTCAGAATCAAGCTGGAATTTCAGAATAGGGATGATCGAGTGACGAGAGGTGATCTCAAATCTCGGATCCTTTCTACTCTACCCAGCTACAGATAGCGATTCTCTAGATTCTGGAGAGAAGAAGAAGAAGAAGAAGAAGAAGAAGAAGAAGAAGAAGAAGAAGAAGAAGAAGAAGAAGAAGAAGAAGAAGAAGAAGAAGAAGAAGAAGAAGA